>Ga0172380_10000816_pt1 | contig 56759 bp, 76 predicted proteins | sample Leawe162metaG_FD_119747 | JGI IMG/M metagenome (GOLD analysis project Ga0172380, IMG submission 119747) | Leachate microbial communities from a municipal landfill in Southern Ontario, Canada - Leachate well 162 metaG | ecosystem: Engineered > Solid waste > Landfill > Unclassified | place... | reverse complement strand
CATCCAATTTCACAACCGACTCCATGAAGGTGTCCTTGACGGGATCGTGGTATCTGCTCAACTACACCATGTCGGGGTCGGCCTTCGGGTCTACGCCGGTCGATTCCTTCTGGATCAAGCCATCCCAATGTGTCATCGTCGCCAACGAACCGGGCTTCACCACGCCGAAGAAAACGACGGCGACCGGATTGATCGGGGCGCCTAACTATGAAGTGACCTATCCGGAGATTTACCGGACGCCGAGTACGTTTACATTCGCCGGGACCGAAGGCGGGGCCAACCCAGCGTCGCAATCACTCAATATCTCCAACTCCGGGATCGGGTCACTTGTTTGGACGGTATCCGAGGATAGCTCGTGGTTATTGCTCAGCCCTGGCAGCGGCATCAATACCGGGACGGTGACGGTCAGCTGTAACATCTCCGGCCTGCCCGTCGGGACGCGGACGGCCTATATATCCATCGCGGCAACCGGTGCATCGAATACGCCGCAGACCTGCCTTGTGTCTTTGACAATCAGCGCCGCCCCCGTAGAGGGTGACGTCGTCGGCAATAAAAAAGTGAGGACAAGATTATGATGTCGAGGAAGTACATCTGGAAACAGCTGGCGGCGATCATCCTGCTGGCCAGCATCGCGTTCTTTGCGGGGATGCCGACGCAAGCGGAATTCCTCGGCATCAAAAAGGTCGGCGAGTATATCACCTTCCCGGTGACAACCCCGGTCGATTCATATGGCATCCCGGCAACGCCGGAATCGATTCAGGTATTCACCGCCGGCGGGAGTGGCTCGACGATTCTGTATTATGCGGAAGGGGCCGATCTTACGTGTGATGGTATTTGGACCGACACAACCTTTGGCGGGATTCATGTCTGGTTCACAAACCAAATATCAGAGATCGACGGTGCTGGCGGTCAGACTCAACTTGGTATTCGGGTTATCTCCTGGCTCGATGAGCTACCTACCGAAACCAAGGGGTCGGTGATGATTATGCCCGAGTCGCTGATTTACTATTACCGGACAGCCCAGGACTCGCTCAATGCGGCCCCGACGGTCGCCCAGGTAGCACAACGCGCGGCCGATAGCGTCAAGGCTGACCCCCCGACTGTCGTGGCGACCTATGATGGCTTGCCGACAGAACTGGTAGATTCTCTCAATCTGCTGCTTGACGCCGATACCAGCTTGGTGAACTTTATCCGTTCGGCCATCGCCATGGCCAAGGCCGCCCGCGATACGGCCTCGCTCGCTCACGCCTCGGCCGCCTCGGCCGCTACCGCCGCAGGGTCTGCGGAAACGGCCGCCAACGCCGCTACGTCGGCCGGCCTCGCTGTCGTTGAATCGACCGAAGTCATCCACGCCGAGGTCGTCAATATCAATGCGTGGGCGCCGGCTACCGATACCGTCCGGGCGAAGATCAATCTGGATGCGCTGACCGGGACGCTGGATTCGGCTGAAGCGCCATCGCTTTACGTCCGTCTGCAGGCTCTATACAACGAGGTCTATAATCTCGATGCCTGGAACCCGGCAGACGATTCGGTCGGCGGGGTAAAGGGGCTGAATGCCGCTCGCCTCGGCTATCTTGACAGCATACCGTTGTACGATACCCGATTCGACTCCATTTTGGCGGTTCTCGCCCAAACGGGATTCCGGGCCAGCATCGCCGCCATCTGGGATTCGATCAAACTATACGACACGCGGTTCGATTCGGTTCAAGCGGCCTTGGCGACGGCCGGATTCCGGGCCAGTATTACGGCGACAATCGAAAGCCTGTATGTTTACGATGCCCGATGGGATTCAGTCCTTGCCGTCTTGGCCTCAACTGGATTCCGGGCGCAGATTACCGAGACGCGGGATACCATTCGCCTCTATGACACCCGGTTTGATTCGATCTTGACCGCCTTGGCGAATGCTGGTTTCAGAACAAGCATCGCCGAACTGTTGGCTGATCAGGATACCCTCGGTTGGTTGATCGGCGTCAAGCCGGGGTCGAAATCGATCTCCCGTTACCATAACGACGCCGATACGGTGTTCCTCTATCACAGCACCGACGCCTTAGGGTCAATGAAATACTTCCACCCGGCTGATACGGCCGGCGCGGCGCCGGATAGCGTGAAGGCAGACTAATGGCCCGTGATAGCCGACAGAGAGGCGCAGGAAAGCGGGATTCACGGCAGGCGGGACTTGCCGGGACTGGCGGGGCGGCGGCATATGTCGCTCCGTCGATCACCATCTACGGGACCCCGTCGCCGATTGATACCGCCCGGAGCAAAGTCAAGACGCTGATCGACGCGCTCAAGACGACGATGGCTTCCGGGTACGATCCGACGTTCTCTTATACGTACACCCAGCACCGGATCGCCAATCTGCGGTTGAATGCTGTCACAATAGAGGCCGACGATGCCGATGCGGTTCCTTCCGGGAGTGCGGTTTCCCAATCACTCAATCTGTGGATCGTGACCGTTTCTATCCGCGTCCATACGGCCTATCGGTACGGCCATAACGATTGGCTAAAAAATGTCCGGTTGCTGACTTCGATCAGCAACTATATCAACGAACACCGGAACCTCGGCGATGAATACCGGGTGCTCTCGACGGGCGCGTTCATCAGTCGGGCTTCCTTTGACGATTCGGCGACTCTTGGCGGGGAAATGCGAATCCTCGTTCAGGTGCCGGTGGAGTACACACAATCATGACCATGAAGAAAATCAAAATCAAAGACGGCCAGGTACTTCCGTGGATTGAGGCTGTCCGGGCCAATTATGGGCCGATATCGATTGACGATTTCCGCGCCTTGCAAAGCGGGGCTGGGACGTCTGTCGATACAAAGACCGCCGAGGCTTTGATCGCGGCTGGATTCTGCGACGATTTCAAGGGCGAGAAGGACGGTAACAATGTCGAGTAATGTACGCTCCGAGTTCTTATTGGGGATCGCGCAGGCCGCCACTTGGGGAACGGCGATTGCCGACGGCAGTTCATTTACGGACCTGCAGGAGGCCAAAGACCCGATCATTATCCCCGATGTGAAGATCATCGACCCGGATGTGGCCCGGAATACCCGGACCCGCGACGAGGTTGATGTTCTGGCCCTCGAAAAGGGGTCGATGCCGACTTGCACCATCGACCTGCCGCGCGCTCGTTGCCGGACGATCCCCCTGCTGGCCTATTCATATTTCCAGTCGGTTACAGAGGGCGCATCCAGTCCGTACAAGAAAACTTTCATCGTTCATTCGACGGAGCCGGCTTTCACTTCGAACGCCGGGTGCTTTTCGACTATCTGCCTAAAGGCACCGATTGCTTCCCTGTCCCACAAGGCGACGGATTTCGTCTGCAAACAGCTGGAGTTCGCCTGCTCGGCCGGGAATTATATGTCGGTCAAGGCGGACATGGTTGGCCGGGGGACAGTATCCACGACCGCCAATCCGAGCGGCACCTGGACGGCCTCTACGGCGAGCTTTTATTACTATGAGGATATGGCCCGGTTCTCATACAACTTTGCCGGGTCGATTTCCCCCAACGCTTCCAATTGGAAGGTCACGCTCAAACAGGACGTGATCCCGATGGGGCAGGCGTCCGGTCAGGTCAAGACGTTTGCGCTGGCCAATAAAGGCGGCACCATTGAGGGGACGTTGTTCTATGACGCCTCGACCACGCTGATCCCCGGGTACTTCAAGGCGGGAACGCACTTTTCGTTCAACGTCGGATGGGGCAATGCGACAGCCGGCACCGACGCGAACGACTTCGATATCACCGCCTACGCATATGTGAAAGACAGCAAAATCAGTTTCGGTTCAGAATTGGTGACGGTTGACTTCTCGGCTGAATTGGTCGCCAAGTCATCGACCAGCACGCAGATGTGTACGTTGATCGTTGCCGATGATGCGGACAAGGGTTGGTAAACCATAACAGAAAGGGCGAGAAATGGCTCTCGTACTAATCGACACGCAGACCGTCCATGATGTTACCATCAGCGGGACGGTGTTCAAGGTCAAGGCTGCCGACGGACGGCAGTATCTCAAGTTGCTCCGGGTAATGACCGGGGTAACGGTGCAAGACGAATCGGCGACGCTGAGTAAGTCCTCATGGAATGATGCGCTGGATATCCTGGATGACCGGGTGGTCGAGATCGACGGATTCACCAACAAGCGGCAGACGCTTGAACAAATGAGCGGAATGGATATCAGCGTCCTGACCGCCGAGGTCATGAGGCTTTCCGCGCCGTCGGAGGCCGAAGTAAAAAACTGAAAAGGCTCGTGCGATATGTCGAGGACTTCGTTGCCGAGGGTTTGATGCCCGGCGATTGCGCGAGCTGCACAAGGGGACCGGAAAAGTGCTTACTCAAAACCAGTTCCGTCGATCTCAAAGCCCAGGGTATGCCGCCGCTTGGTGGCGTCACCGCCGCGAATGCCGAAGAAAGGCTTGGCGCCGCCAATTTTCTCGGCCGGTGTTTCATCTATGGGTTATGTCCGATCCCCCTTATCCCGCTCGAAGTCGCCCATATGTACGAGTTGGTCAATATGCTTGGGGGGACAAGCCGATTGTCCACGCCCGAAGATTTCTATCGCCTGCCTGCCAAGTATATCGAGGCGGTCAAGATCGTCAACGCCGAACGGGCCGCAATAGCGGCGGAGAAACGAGATAATGGCAACCGGCACTGAAAAACTTCAGATCGTCATCGGGGCGAAGGATGAAGCGACTTCGGTATTGGGTCGCATCCAGAACTCTATTGTCGGGATAGGGACGGCCTACCTGTCATGGCAGGGAGCCAAAAAGATTATTGACTGGACAGTGGCGTCGGCCGTCGAAGCCGAGAAGGTATGGGCCGGGGTTGCGCAATCCATCACCCTGAGTGGGCAATCCGCTGATGCGACTATGCCGCGTATCCAATCCTTCGCCAAAAACATCATGGCGGCGACGGGACAAACGGATGAATCCATCGGTCAGGTGATCGAATCGTTGACCCGGTTTGGAATGAACGCCTCAACCGCTATGCGGACGGCATCCGTTGCCGTCGATCTTGCGGCTGGTAAGCATATGGATTTGCTGACAGCGGCCAACCTACTGGGAAAGGCTTATAAGGGCCATACTGAAACGCTCTCCCGCTATGGGATTATCATCGATGAAACGTCTGGCAAGGCCAAAGATTTCGCGTCTGTTTTGGATGCCGTCAAACAGGCGACGCAAGGTGCCGCCGATGCCGCTGCAGCGACGGCTGCCGGACAATGGCAGCGCGTTAAGGAACAATTCGCGGAGATGGCCGAAGAGGCCGGGACGCATCTACTCCCAGCCCTCACTAAGGTTATGGCCCAATTCAATTATCAGGAAACGGTTCTTGAGGCGCGGCAGAACGGTCTATGGGATTCATGGCGCAAACTCCTGGCGGTGCAGAATGTCAGCTTGGATGATACCCAAAAGGCTGTTGAGGTCTATCATCGCATGGTATCGGAGATGATCGCCGCCGATCAGGGTGTTGACGATTTTACCAATTCAATGATCGGCCTTTCTACGGCCACAAATACTTCAAGAGAATCTTCTGAGTCCTGGGTGCGCCAGGCTGGAATCGGCACAAACAGCGTCACCAAGGCCGTCGAAATCATCATCAATCAAAATAAGGCGTTGGCCGATTCCGCTGCCGAGACGAGTCGCGTTTTTAATCAGATGGTTGATGATATCATTAACAGTTCACGTCGCGCACCTACCGTTGATGTGCAAGCCTATATGTCAAATCTCGAAATCAGCACCGCCATCCAAACAGGTAAGCGGGTCGAACAAGTCCATCAGGGCGTGCGGGATGCTGATTGGCGCGGGTGGGTCAAGTTCTTCAACAATAAAGCATTGATGGAGATAGCGACATCGAAAAAAGCGGCCGCTCAACATTCTGCCGTCGTCCTGGATATGGCCGACTCGTTCGTCAATGGCATGGCGCGCGCGGGCGCGACTGCGGGAAATGCCATGTACCGCGTCTTCATGGGTGAGAAGGTCAAGTTGGCCGAGGTATGGCAGGGCATGGCCGCGGACTTCCTCGGCTATTTTATGGAAGGGGTTATGGCGGGGATAGCTGGGCGATTCGCGGGGAAACTGCTCAACCTGATCGGCTTTGACAATCCCAAAAATGATGCGATGGCGTTCAATAGCGGCCTTGATTATGCCAAGTTCTTTTCTGGCGGGGTCATGCAGGGGATTCAATCAATCGGCGTCCCGGCCATGGCCTTCTCGGGCGCATCGTCCCGGTCTTCGTCGTCGGGATTCAATCAATCCGCCGGGACCGGCAACATCAACATCCACTTCCATGGGCCAGTAACCAGCCGGGAGTTCGTTCGTCGGGAAATCATACCGGCCATAGAACAGGCGGCGACCGGAAAGTTCAGCCGTCTCAAAGTATCAACCGGCAATCTGACGGGGAGGCCGCAAGTTGAGTATTGATCTATATACCCTACTGCCGATGGTTAAGGCCAGCATTACGGCGATCACGTCGGAAGAGACCGGGTATCCAAAAGAGAATATGATGGACTGGAATCCGGACACTCATTGGCGACCGTCCTCTACGTCGAATCAGACCATCGATATCGACCTGGGGTCAGCGCAACAGGTTGACCAGTTCGCCGTCTGGATTCATAACTACAATACCGATTATGATTTTGGGACGCATGGCATTCAACTGTATTCAGACGATAATGATGATGGGAATTATACGGCCATTACGGCGATGATCAGCGAGCTATGGGACCCGACCGTCGGGACGCCGATATATTTCCCGGCCGCAAGTCCGACACCGACGACCAAGCGGTATTGGCGTTTGGCGATTGTCAATTGCGGATCGAACATCGCCCAAATTTCAGGGATCTTCCTTCTGCGCAAGCGGACGTTGACGGCCGCGGCAAATCTGCCTTTACGCGATACCGGACAGTTCTTCAATCGGACAATGAGAGCCGCCGGCGGCCGCCGATTTGTCGCCGGCCTGAATTCCGGCGAGGGCGGTACGCTTCCCCGGACGTTCGTTCTCAGTCAGACTGATTGGGAAGCCCTTGAGGACGCCCACCAGGATTGTCGCGGGTCGCTCCGGCCGTTCATCTATACCGAGGATAGCGTCAATTATTATGTCCGGTTTACTGAGGATTTGGATAAGCTCGACCAGAACATGATCCACTACCAGCTTTACCAGCCGACGATCACGCTCGAGAAAATCCCCTATATCCAGGATGGGGAGACGACCTGATGTTGACCCGGCCGGCAAAGTTCACCCCCTTCCAAAACTCTATTGGCACGGACTTTCATCCGATTGTTAGCCTGAACGACGGCACGACGACTTGGCTATTTTCCGATACGGAAATGCAGTTGACGGACGGCCACGTTTATGCGGGACTCCTGAACGGCTGGTCAATCGACCAGAGCCTGGATATCTATTCGAAGCAGTGGGCGGTGAGCGACGTCACCATCGAAATTACCAACCTGCCCTATCGGATATCGGCCGGGGCCGATGTTCGCTTTTCAAGCGAAGTGGCGGGGTTATTTGGCGGGGTTGTCAAGATATACCTGATGGCCGGACGGACGGCAGCCGCCCTATCTGACTGCCTTCTCCGGTTCTCCGGCAAGGCGATGGCCGCGCCGACATATGACGATCAGACCGTGACGATCACAGCCACGGATGCAAGCCGCCTAAAAACGGTTGAGCTGCCGCAGAACAATGTCGGGGATTCATATTCCGGGGCGCCGAAGATTTACAAGACCTATAAGATACCGCTGGTCTATGGCAAATTCACCATAGACAGCGAAAATCTTGACGGGAGCGGCAAGGGTCTGGCCCGGGCAATCCAAGTCACGCCGGGATGTTATTGCACGTTCGTTGTATCCGACCATATCCTGCATGCCTTGACCGAATTATGGTATGAAGATCATACTTTTACCGATCCGGTCAAATGGATTGATCCAACATTGGATAATGATGACGCAGACCATCGCGGGTCGGGCGTGGTTGATAAATATGTCCAAGCATGGATATTCCCGACGTCTGGCGACGATGAAGGATTTGCGACTGAGGCGATTTCCAGCGCGTCGGGAACGTCAGATTGCTTCGACCGAAGCACGTCAACCTACGATATCGTTTCGGATAATTATGTCCAGGGTGATGGTTCGACAAATTACCCAGAGGGCAAATTCATGCTGGCCCTCGACCAGGATGATTGGATTAAGCGACAAGCGGAATTGGCACAAGCCGGCTTTGATACCGGCTTCAAAGTCCAATTGAAGGGGATCGATAATACCGGGAAGGTCAATACCGACCGGGAGGCGCGTTTCATGTATGCCTCTACCGGATCGGCCGACTCTTATACATCGGTCAGCATTGGCAGCTCAACGTCCTGGCAGGAACAACCGTCGGCGACGTGGGAAGCCATTCCCGTCACCAGCAAAAACATGCCCTACGTCCTCGGCTTCTGGTTCAAGGGCCGTATCGCCGATGGCACCGGTGAGGGGTATGGCATGTATATTATCTATGAGGCTCGGATATTGGTCAAGTATCCAGCTTCGGGGACGCCGGGTATCGGTGGATTCAATATGGCCTGGGCCGCCTGTGAGGGCCGGGAATACGGATCATGGATTACCAGCCGTTCAAGCAATTATGCCGACGGGGATTGCATTATCGACCCGGCCGGGATGGTCGAATCGATTCTCCGGGACGAGGTCGGCCTGGCTGACGCCGATTTAGAGTTGACCACTTTCATCGCTGCCGAAAATACCAGCGTCGAAGCGCGGCTCAATCTACATTCCGACAATAAGATGATATCCGACGAGGCCATCCGGCGCCTCGCCGAACAATCCACGTTCGCCTTTTTCTATTCGGCCAACGGCAAGGCCCGGTTGATCCCCCTGAACAATGCTACGCCCACGACGGCCGTGCGCGGGTCGCATCCGATTCATATTCCATGGACGCATATCAAGGATGGTGGACTCCGCGTTGGAACCGTCGGCCAGGTCATCAACTACCTGGATATTGAAAGCCGGTTCATGCAGGAGTACGATTCCTTCGGCGATGCCTCGGTCGTGCAAAATTCCACGAGCCAATCAACCTATGGGGGGACATACAAGTACAGCGCATCATGGCCGAATATCAGCGGCACGTCGGTCACGACGGTCGCCAACCACCTTGTCGGTTCGGCCAACGGTATTTGGGCAAACGACCACGTGCAGATTGAGGTCGAAACCGTTGGGTTCACCTATGCCGACCTGGAGATCGGGGATTGGATTGAGTTCGATGCGACGACGGTCGATCCGTTCATCAAATGCTATGGTACCAGCTGGAGCGGATTGCAATTCCTTGTAACCGGACTTCGGCAGAGTAATGAAAGCACCATGATAACAGCCATCAAACTGTATTGAGAGAGGATAGGGCATGGCGGACAAACCATTGCGCGAGATATTGACAGACCTCGCCGCCGGGCAGGCGAGACTGGAAACGAAGGCGGAAATTGGCCATGAAACCATGCAGGAAATCAAGCGGCATTGCGCATGTCACGATGAGGCGCGGGTATTGATGAATCGCCAACTCGCCGCTAATGAAGAGCGGTTAAATAGCGTCGCCAGTCAAGCCCATTCTCATACTGCCATGGAACGGGCAATCAAATGGGGTGTTGCCATACTGGCCGGCCTGGGGACGTTTTTCGGGATATTTGTGGACAAGCACTAAGGCAATGGCCACGACCCGCACATATTATCCGATGGCCGATGGAGCAACGGAGCAATGGACGCTCTCGTCGGGAAGCGACAGCTATGCTCTCGTTGATGAAACGGGGACTCCGTCATTTACCGATGAAATACATTGTAATACCCAAAATTATATCACAACCTTTACTTGCGTCGGCAGTTCGGAAACATACGTCGCCGAAAAGATGATCCCTTGGACGAGTTGGAATATTGCCGTTTATGCTAAAAAGGGTGCGGGATTGGATGTTACGCAGATTGCTGGCGTACTCGTCTATAATGGAACGACCTATGCGACAACCGCGCAAACCATCACGAGCATCTCCGGCGCAACCAAGACATTCACTTGGACAACCCCGCCATGGTCAACTACGGGTAAGACTAATTGGGGCGTCGCTCCTAATGAAGTGGAATTTGGAATTAAATATACGACGGCAAGTTCTGGGCCGGTAGTAACAGTTGCTACGGTTCGGTTGCTGTGTATTCATGACGATCATTCAGCCGCCACCCCAGACGACCCCGACGATCTCCGGGTCAAGACCGGGCAGGATGAGCTTGATGCCACGACCGGGAGTCAAAACCCGACCGTCAATTACCCGGTTCCCTGGGATGCGGCGTTCAATGCCCGGATGCAATATGCCGATATGGGGGGATGCTACATTGAGGTTGGTTCTTCCGCCGCCGCTCACGATCTCTGGCAGTCGGCGCTTCTCCAGTTCGGCGGTGAATATGGAGACGAAGAACGCAGCGGCGATGTCCGCTATGCCGGATCGATTCTCCAGGATGCAGTACAATACTATTGGCGGATGAAAGGTGTCACGGTCTGGGGTGAGGAGACCGGGTGGGTTTCCGGAGGGACATTCTACGGCGTGACCGATAGCGGCACCTGGAGTTCCGATTATCACGCGCGCGCGAATATCCGCTTTGGGACAAGTCATTCCATCGTACCAGTTGATTATACCGTACCGGTGACCCTGCAAACCGGCTACGGGAAAGTCACATCGACCATCGGCTGGACAAACGAAGGCATCGGCATGACCGGCCGGCATCTGGCCTATTACAACGGATTTTCATATCTCTCGTTTCTTGGTCAGGATGCGACCAGCGGCACCATAATGATCTATGTCCAAAAATACAACCATTCAACCGGGACATGGGGTTCAGTCTATGAATTGGCCGATACCTACAGCGGATCGGACACGCACTTTTACCCCTGCATCCTAATCGGTGCCGACCATAAGCTCCATCTGTTTATCGGCGGTCATGGTTCGCAGGGCGTTTATTATCGGACAACCAATGCCGACGACCCCGGCAACGGGATTAACATCACCGCTTGGGCGGGTCCGACTGAAATTGCGGCCCTGAATGATTGCACCTATATCCGCCCGGTTATCACCAGCGCGGGAACTATCTTTCTGTTTTTCCGGCATACGGAGTCAGCCAGCCATGGCCATTATTGCTTCACGCGTAGCACGAATAACGGGACGAGCTGGAGTGATATCCAATACGTGGTGTATTACTCCGATTATAAAACCTCTCCGCCGTCAATGTATTGCGGCGGCGTGGCCATCGACGCCAATGATCGGGTGCATATCGTTCTATCATGGTGGGACAACTATGGCATCACCAATAGGGGCCGGGCGATATCGTGCATATACGCCGATCTGGCCAGCAGCACCTATACCACCTGGTATGAATTTGGGACGGAGAATCCTGTCGGCTATACGACCACTTCGCGCGGTGTTGATAATATCCAGTATGCCAATGTGACCAAGATTGATACCTGCGGCGATCCGACGACAGACCCCCTGACCGCGCCGTTTGTCCATACCAACAATGATGGCCTGGTGATCGACAGCAATAACTATCCGCATTTCGTCTATTTTACTTATACGGCGAACACCGGCGAGGAAACGACAATCTATTATTGCTACTGGTCGGGGTCGGAGTGGGTGATCACCGATCTTTATACCGACGAAAGCCTGCCCAAACTCTGGAAATACCGCCATGGCGGGGCCATGTATTATGACGATGGCAAGATATACATCTATGGGTTCGTAAAGCCGACCGGGCAGGTGTATTTCGGCGGCGAACTCTATTGCTATCGGCGCACCATCGACACCGATTCCTGGAACGGATATTATCTGTCCGCAAACACCGGCAAGGGTATCGGCATGATCGTTTCGTTGCCGCAACGATATCCGGGCAGGGAGCGGGAGTTGGCCTTCATTCGTTGCAACGATACGGTCTGGATGGAGGACAAAATCAATACCCTTGTCCGCTATGACGGCGCCGACGTGCGGATTGTTGAGGCATACAATACCGGGTCATCGATCACCCGCACAGAGATCGACCGGTTGCCGGACGCCTTCGGACTGGCAGCGACCACTATTCAGTTTCCGCTCAAAACGGCCGTGGCGGCGAATACCAACGCGCCGACTGACCGAATTTATCAAATCTATTATGGCAACAGCGCAGCGACGTCCCCGCCGATAGATGAAGAACTCGTCTTCATGTTTTTGGAAAACTTTGAGAATTATGATAGTGGCGATGATCTCAACGGTAGCGGCGGATGGACGGCGACGGCCAGCAAGTTCACGATCAGCAACAGCTACGACGTTTCCACCTGCGCATGGGCGCATACCAATAAGCTGTGGGATGGCGATAAATTCTGCTTTCTCAATATCTCCAATAATACCGGTTACGAGGCGACTAAAGACTTGAATGATGCCTATCCCGGAATGGGTGCCGATATTACCGACGTCGATATCTATTTCCACGTTTGGAATGAATCCGGGACTGGGATATTATATGTCGTCTTGAATGATGTGACCGCCAGCAAATATGTCCGTGTCGGTTTGAACTGCAGTAACAATCAAGCTGGATACAAAGATTATAGCGGCGGGTGGGAAAACGTCGTCGCCTGCAGCCTTGGCCGATATTACGAATTCAAAGTATCAATTTCATCGTCTGGCGTGAGCGCGACCGTCAACGGGACCGAGATCGTGACCGACGATACTGAGATCACCGTCTTTGATACCATCGGCATCGGGGTGGCTACCTATAATTCGGTTTGCGATGGCGTTTACATGATTGACGGTATTCGCATCGTCAAGCGAGTGGCCACCGCCCCGACGATCACGACCAATTCGACATACGCCGAGGTGTTCTTTACCGAAGCAACCGGGCGCATGGGGAATACCGTAATCCCGACCGTTGTGGCTCTGGCGCGTGCCGGTTCGTTGGTGATCCCCGATAAGGTCGTGACCGCGCGTATTGCCGATTTGATTATCGGATGCGCAACCGCCCTCGCGCGCATGGGGAACATTGCTATTGGCGACAAGGTTGAGCGGGCCAGATTTGCCAACCTGATTACTGGAGATAAAACTTTGACTGCCCGATTGGCGAACTTCTCCATAACCGAATATACCAATTCGGCGCGGGTAATGGGCATCATCCTGGGCGACAAGGTTGCGCGTGATCGCCTGATGAGCCTGGTTTTATCCGAAGCGACGGTCAAAGCCCGGTTCGGCGGTATTACTGTCCCCGAAATGACGGCTATTGGGCGCGTAATGAATGCCCTGATCGGCGATAAAGCCCTGACCGACCGGATGGGGAATATCGCCATCCCAGACAAGGCAGTTGTTGAGCGCATGACTAGCGCCGTTCTGACCGACAAAGAGGAACTGGCACGGGTCGGACAGATTATCGTCACCAACAAGATCGCCATGGCCCGGATCGATAACGTCGTCATCCCGGAAAGCACGGCAACAGAACGCTTGGCCGACATCTTAATCCCGGACAAAGTCGAAACTGACCGGATAGTCGGTTTAGTGCAGGTCATCGCCGAGGCCCAGGCCCGATTGGCCGGCGTATTCCTGGGTGACAAAGCCGGTGTTGCCCGGTTTGCGGCGTCCTTTATCGGCGATAAGGAAGTCCTGGCCCGTTGCGGCGGGTTGACGATACCGGAATCAGAAGCATCGGCGCGCTTGTCTGCCGCCATCATCGGCTCAAAGACCGAGACGGAGCGGACGGCCAATATCCTGCAGGTTATCGCCGAAGCGACCGCCCGGATCGCGGGTCTAGTCCTAATGGAAGGCCCGGCCGAAGCGCGGATGGCCAACTTAACGACCCCACAGGCCGAAGCGGCGGCCCGGTTGGCGGCCCTGATTATCGTTCAAGCGACGGCTACCGGCCGATTGGCCCAGGCCGTTATCGCCGACGCGGAATCAAGCGGCCGGATCGCCAACTATCTGAAGGCCGAATCGACGGCGGCGGAACGGATTGCCCAGCAGATAATCGCCCAGGCCGTAGGCAGTGGCCGGATTGCCTCTATTATGATCGGGTCCAAAACGGAACTGGCCCGGATTACCCAGCTGGCTATTACCGAAGCCCTAACCACGACGCGGTTCGGCAACCTGATTATCGGCGACAAGCCGGCAACGGAACGGATCACCAACGCGCTGATAGGCGACAAAACGGTACTGGCCCGGCTGGCCAACGTCATTCTGATGGCCGGTGAATCGACCGCCCGGATTGCCAACCTGGTGCAGGCCGAAATGGAGGCCGATAGCCGGGTAGCCAACTACCTGATGGCTGAAAAGACCGGCGGCGCCCGGCTAGCCAACCTGTTATTGGCCGAAAAAGAGAGCTTTGCCAGGATGGCTTCGGCCTTCCTGCCCGAGGATACTGATATCGCCAGGCTGGCCGGGACGATTCTGGCGGAATCCACCACGACCGCCCGGGTGGTCAACCTGATCATAACCGACAAGGTTTCAACGGCGGTGATCGCCAACGTGGTCATGGCCGAATACCAACGGACGGGCCGTCTGGCAAATATCGCCATGTTCGAAGGTATGAACGGCCTCGAGCGGCTACATAATACGCTGGTTACGATTGTCATTCCGGGTATCATCCGGATGCTCTATATGAAGATCCGTGGCCCGGAAATGGCCGACGCGAAAGTCACCGGCCCCAAAATAGATCAATCCCGAATATCCGGTCCCTATATGGATGAAGCTACGATTTCGCGGCCGCAAATGGGAGGATGTAAAGTCCAGCGGCCGCGCATGGAAGCGGTTGAAACCAACGCCGATGGGAGTCCAAAATGGATACGATAAACGAAAAAGAAAGCGCCGTCTTTTCATCCACGCTCTATGACGATTCCGGGGTTGTTATCCCCGCGGCGGCGATCAACAGCTTTACGGTGACGCTCTATGACAAGGCCACCGGTAACGTGATCAATTCCCGGACGGCGGTTGATCTATACAATGCCGGCGCCTGGACGGGGTCGGGCGATATGGTCGCTACGGTTCATGCGACCACCGGCGCCTGTACTATCACCTTGGGATCGGCCGACAATGCGCTGTATAGCGCGACCGCGAACGGGGAATACCATATCCTCCTGATTCAATTAACTACCAATGCTACCCGGCCGGTGACCATGAAACAGAAGATCGAGTTCTATGTGGAGAATTTGACGAAAGTCACATAATCAAAAGACAAGGGCGAGATATGGAGTTACAAAATGGCTGTCGGAAAAGCAACGGGTTACGGGAACAACTCGACTGCCCGGAACGTGTTCAAATGCACGTTCAATCATGCCCTGTCCTCGGCTGTCAAGTATGAAGCCTATGACAATGACGAAACGTTTCCCACGCTGGATACGGTGGTCACCACGGCCAATGATATTCTGGCGGGGACGGCGGGGAATTCCACCACGTCGATGGTCTGCCTGGTGGACACGACGAATGCTGCGCCGGATTCCGACTGGAAACCGGCCTCGGCCACGGCGGGAACGGCGAATCCTAACCGCCTGAAAGGTACAACCAGCTACGTCACCCAGGCCGGCGCAGTTCGTGGCGACAATGAGGCAATCACCTGGAATATGGTAATCGAAATCCCCAGCGACGCCACCACCGCCATGGCCTTCGGGTTCGACCTTCTCTTGCGCTATACCTACACCGGCACGGCCCCGACTCTGACTTGGGCCTATAATACCGGTACGGAGGGTTCGGCAAATTGGGTTACGATGACCCCTGGAACGGACGGAATGCTCCATTGTCGAACCGGTTCTGGCGGCACGGGTGACGGGCATTACTATGCCAATATCCCGGCCGCTGATACGGAAGACACCGTAGAATGCTGGATCGATCAGAACACCACGGCCTAATCGGCCAATAAACCAATCAGGGCGGGTATTTGCCCGCCCTGGTCTTTTGAAAGGGCGAATCATGTATTGGATTCGATGCAATAATGGGCGGCAGATTTTTGGCCATCAGATGCCATGGGATCGCGTACACGCGGCCGCTGATGAATGCGGCGGTATCGCCGAAGCAGCTTTGACCGATGGAGTCAATTTTGACGAGCGGATATCCGGCGCCGATCAATATCTTTATTACGCGGAAGCAATTTCGGTCATGCGCAACGCCCTCGGCGGCGGGTCCGGCCCAACAATCGGGATGCCGAAATGCGTCAAAGAAACGATGGTCGGTTTTTATAAGGCCGAAACAATGACGGCCAAGATCGACGCCATTGTCAAGGGCATGATGGAAACCGAAAAGGTTCTGGCGACGGTTATTGGACAGGTCAAGACGGAAATCGACGCGGCGACTGATCAAGAGGAAATCGACAAGCTGAATGTCCGGCTGGTGGATGCCCGGACGCAACAGGAAAACGTCAAGAAATCAATGGCCCGGAAACTGGTTGATCGGGATACGATTGACGCGGCCGGGGGGCAATATGTCATTTTGACAATGACGCCAGCGCGGTTGTCGGTCAATCCGGACGAGGCAGTCAACCATGATTTCTGGAAACAGGCGAATGCTGGATGGATCGGCGCGGTCGGGCGGGCCTATGATGGACAATAATCCCTATTATGATATCCGCAAGGCGGCCTCGGTCATTTATCGTGTCCCCATGTGGTTGATCGACGCACAGATAACGGCCGAATCGAACTGGAATCCGAGGGCCAAATCTCATTGCGGGGCAATGGGATTGATGCAATTGATGCCGGTCGTCTGTGAGGAAATGGGGGTCGCCGATCCATACGACCCGCAGGATAATATTATGGGTGGGGTCGGGTACTTGGCGAAACTCCTCAAATCCCGGTTTGTCCGGGGGGATATCGCTCTGGCCCTGGCGGCCTACAATGGTGGGATTGGGAACCTCAAGAAATATCGGGGCATCCCGCCGTTCAAAGAAACCCGTGAATATGTCGCCAAGATTATGGCCATGAAACCAGAGGGCGAACCGGAAACAATTACTCCACTCCCGTCCAATTTGTGATAAATGGGGCCAATTTGAGACGTTTGTTGGTTTTAACAGTTATATAATTCGGCTGACGAAAGGGCAACGCATGGATGCAGATTGGCGTTCGAAGATTTTTACCCGCAAGTTTTTGATCACTCAAGAACTGATGATTGTATCGACGTGTGCGTTATTCGCTGGGATCGGCGGATGTACGTTTGATGCGTTCGCCGTTTTCGGTTTGGCCTTGCTGGGCGGATTCTCTTACGCCGACTACCATGAGAAGAAAATCAAAAACGGAAATGGCGGGACTGATCCCGCTGGAAAGTGAAAGGATGATATGGGCAATGTAACGATTGATACCGCCTATTTGCTGGGCGGCCTCAAGGGCCAGGTGAACATCGATGAATTGAGGGCAATCCTCAAGGGATGTATCGGCCTGCATATTTTCCAACTCCCCAAACAACTCGGCCTGATAATCGCGTGGGCGCTGGCGCAAGTGGAGAACATGGTCGAGGACGTGCGGGAGATGGGGGACGAAGCGCAGTACGGTTCCGCGAAAAAGGATGCAGTCATCAAGTTTTTCGATACCGTCATCAAACTCCCGTTCTGGCTCGAACCGATAGATGGCCCGATCATTGGTTTGGCAGTCGATGCCATCATCGTCGCGCTGAACCTTTTCCTCGGAAAGGAATGGCGCAAAAAGATCACAGCGCCGGCCGTTGTGCCAACTCAAGGATAACCATCGTCACCTCCTGTTGGTGGAAGGCGGGGCTGACATGGCCGCCCGGTTGTTCGGCCCCGCCAAAAGAAAGGGCGCATCGTGACCATTGCTTTACTCTTCGTTATCGCCTGTCTTGCTTGCCTGGCGTTTATCGTCTATACCGAGAATGCCAAACTGGAACGCCGCATCAAATACGTCGAATGGTTTACCGGATTGGGGCCGACAGATGATACCCTCAATAACAATCTGCGACTATTGAAGCGCATTGAATATATCGAAGATGTTCTCGGCACAGCCTCCGAGTTGATTGATCCCGATTCGCTTGGTCGATCAATTATTACTCGCCCTATACGCATCGACCAGAGCCGTAAAGGGACTGTCGGCATTCCGGTCAAGATCGACCTGCGCGACAAGCCAAAGCCGGGCCGCCCGCGGAAGGTCAAGAAAGGGGTGCAATAATTACCTGCATAATCGGCATGGTCGTCAACGACGTGGTGTATCTGGCTGGCGATAGTGCGATGATTGATGACACCTATGCGCTGGACGTAGTACCATCCCCGAAAGTCTTTGCTGTCGGTGATTTGATGTTCGGATGGTGCGGGTCTTTTCGCATGGCCAATATCTTGCAATATGGTATCAAATACCCGAAACGGCGATCCGGGGAACCGGCCGACCGATATATCAAAATGAAGCTGACTTCCGCTATTCGCAAAGCTATGCTCGATGGTGGTGTGGTAGACAGCAATTCCGAAAGCGCCTTGCCGGGCGATATGCTTGTCGGATATGAGAAGCGGCTTTACAAGATTCAACAGGACTTTTCGGCGGTCGAATCGACGCGAGGCTTTATCACCGTCGGGGCTGGTTGTCAATTCGCTTTGGGTGCCGTGGCCCTGGACTGGCCAATTAAAGACAATGTGCAAAGCCGCATCAAAACGATCATGGGCATAGTATCCGGGTTATGCTCTGCCGTCGTAGCACCTTATCACATTATCCGCTCGGACAGTAAAGAGATCGAAACGTACGGCTAAGATTGGAGAATATATGTCGATTACCTTAACCTTGGATGAAATTGTCGCCCGGACAATATGCGTCAATCTCATCAATTCAATCCGGTATCACGTTCACCGGATCAAGCAATGCCAAGAAGCACAGTCCGTATTGGGTGAGGCTCGGGACGATGAATCGCAACAGGACGCGGAGAAGATCAAACAAATCATCGACCGTTCGCGGGGCCGCCTAACCAAATTATTGGATGCACTTGTACTGATAGACGGTCAAACCAACGCGGCCGATAATGTACCCTGTCCTCTTGCTTCCGATATCAAGGTGGATATGTCAAGCGCCATAGCGGAGGCGGGACAAGCACTATGAGTAAGATTTCCGGGGGGCCGACGGCCGCGGACACACAACACGCCCTGCATCCATGGAGTCCGCACCGTATTCACCACGCTTTCACAACGGGAACGGTCTCCCGGAATCTTTATATCGTTTTGAGCATTGCTTTCGCGATCCGCTTGGCCATCGCCCTGATGCCCGCCGCATGGCTCGATGGCTTTATCTGCGACGACGCCTATTACTATTTCTCAATTGCCAATACCATGCAGGGCGGCATATTCCCCAGCGCCGACGGGGGGATCACGCAGACAAACGGATTTCATCCTCTGTGGTTGGCTCTGATTTCGCCGTTCTGGATATTCGGCGGCGGGTGGTTGCCGATCCGTTTGACGATGATTACCGCCGCCCTGCTTGATACGGTCGCCGGGTTCATGCTATTCCGGTTGACCAACAAACTGTACGGCGTCCGAGTGGCGATGATTTTGGCGGGGGTCTATCTATTCAACCCGATGTCGATTATCCAGACAATGTCCGGGCTGGAAACGCCGCTCAATTCCCTGCTCATCGTCCTGCTTTTGGCGGTGGTCTATGACCGATAAGAAGATGGTCGCTCTTGGTATCATCGGCGGGCTTGCACTATTGGCCCGGACGGACAATATCTTCCTTGTAGCCGCTGCTTTCCTATGGGTGTTTGCCGACCGCAAGCGCATTTCATGGACAGCTATCGGATGGAGCGCCGCCGTCATCGCCCCATGGCTGGCCTTCAATCTGATTACCTTTGGGACGGTAGTACAATCGAGCGCCAACGCATACCCTTGGATATTGCATCAGGAATTCCAAGGGGATTACCTTCTCAAATATCTATCTATGACCATCACCGAATGGAATATGCTTGGCACTTATTTCGGAAGCCCGGTTCTTCTGGCTATCTTGCTGATTGGATTGTGGTTTACCACCCGCCGGTCATGGACATTGCTATGGCCCGTCGTTGCGATAGTGGCCATGCTGGCCTTCCATACCTATATCCGATGGTTCCCGCGCCCATGGTATCAGCAATCGGCGTTCATCGTCATTCTGATTTTGTCGGGCGAATTAGTTTGGGGTTTACGTCGTCAATTTCTCATGGCGGTTGGTACGGTATTTCTGGCCTGCTTCATCTTCACCATTACCGCGACGGGTGGCGTCGTCGATGGATGGAAAAAGCAAACCCGCGAACGGGTCGCCGTCCAGATGGTGCGGCAATATGTACCGGCCGGTGATACGATTGGCGCATGGAATAGCGGATACCTGATGTACTGGATTGGCGACCGGAATCCCTGCATCAATCTGGACGGCCTGGCCAACAATGAAGTGATGGCCCACTATAAAGACCGGACGATAGGTATATATCTACGGGCGCATAACGTCAAATGGATTGCCGACGCGCCGTCATATTTTCGGTGGACGTTCGGCCGCTATTTCGACGGCGGGATTGAGGGGTATATAGGCCAGGCTTATGCGGCGGACAATATCGGGCTGCCCGGCAATTCGATGTGGCTGGCGGAAGTGAAGGGGAGGTAATGGAACCCATTGTCGAATACTGGCCCACCTGTGCTTGTTGGGTGCGTGCAAAGAACAAGTATGGATACCATTTCCGCCGCAATCATCGTAAGACCGATGGGGCGATTAGGGAACGGTGGAATGTCCACACGACGGAAGCCTGCCCGTACTGCGAACAGGGGGCCAGCATCCATACTGTCAATTTTGACGGAAAAGAGGTGACTCAATATGCCGGATATTAACCCCCGCACCCGCGTGTACGTCGCCGGTGCCTATCAAGGCGCGACGGTACTGGAAACGCTGGACAACATGCGCATCGGCATGAAGGCCGCCAAAGACCTGTTGCGGCAGGGGTATGCGCCCTATTGCCCCTGGCTGGATTATCAATACCAGTTGATGCTGGCCGACGGCGAAACGCTGACGACGCAGGACTTCTATGATTATTCATTGTCGTGGTTGGCGGTGTCCGATGCGATGATGATAGTTGACAATCCGCGCAATGAGCAATCGAAAGGGTTGAGGGGAGAAATCGCTTTCGCGGCGGCGCATGATATACCGATCACGCTCCAATATGGCGATTTTACTTTTACGCCGATAGGTGGGGATATATTGCCAACCGCCGGGGGATATGTGGGTGCACCGGAATGGATTCAGGATATTGTCAAAGCCGCCCGGACGGTCAAGGGAAGAGGTGGGCCGATCAAAGCAAGGCGCAAGGATGAATTGTGTGTTGATATACACATCAGCGATGATGAAGTGCGGCGACATATCGAAAAGGTTCTCACTGAGGCCCGGGATGATCCTATACTCAAATCTTTCGCACGATTCGATTTCAAATGTGACGCCATTATATCTGCCCGCAGCAAATCGCACAACGTCGGCACGTCCCCCGAAAACGCCAACACCATCGCCGGTATTCTTGACCCCGCCACGTCATATCTCGGCCATCATCAGGAATGTACCGAACGGCTTCATTCGGCCATCCGGCGGGGTGCGCCGGTTGACGAGTTGGTCGAACTGGCCTGTGATGCCGTCAACTATCTGCGGTTTTATGGAGCAAAGAAGATGGAGGGGAAAACATGAATTGGCCTGATATGATGAACGGTTTTTTTGAGGCTACCGGCGGCTTCTTTATTCTGACTTCGATAATCAAATTGTACCGACAAAAGATGGTGCGCGGCGTTTCTTGGATTCACGCCGGGTTCTTTGCCGGATGGGGATACTGGAATCTCTATTACTATCCCCACCTTGACCAATGGCTTTCATTTACGGGCGGTCTCATCATCGTCACAGCAAATACCGTATGGCTTGGCCAGTTGATTTGGTACACGGTCAAGGAAAAGGTGTAACCGATGAGCGGCCACCCCTGGAAAGATGCCGAAATCCAATGGATGCGCGACCAGATTGCCGCCGGACGCAACCCGCGCGATTTCCATGCTGACTTTAATAAACAGTTCCCACCCCGGCCCTTTCAGGCCATCATCAGTAAGCTATCCCGCGAACAAATCAGCTATATGGGGACGGGCGCAACACCGGATTCTGAAAACTTCGACCAGACGGTCATGCAGGATCAGGCAATACACGACCTTCGCCGCCGGTTGCAAAGCGCCACCGCGCGGTACGAGGCCGCTTTACGGGATCTGAATATCCAAGAAAAGCTGATCCAATTCGGCCGGGATTCGATAGGCAGTCTTCCCATTGTCGAAAAACCCACCCCGCCGGCACCGGACAAGAACGTGACGACCGAAAGCGCCGTCCTGTTACTGTCCGATCTTCATATTGGGGAGGTTATCCGGTCGGCCGAAATGCGGGGCCTGAACGAATACAACGTCGATATCTGTAACCGGCGGATAAAGCACCTGTCGAACGTCAGTCGGGATCTTCTGACCTATAAGCTCCGGGGCTATCGGTTCGACAAACTCAACATCCTCTTGCTTGGCGATATCGTCTCCGGGTATATCCATGATGAGCTTGCCGAAACGGGTGAGGGGAACATCATGGACTGGACGATCAACGGCGCCTATATGCTGGCCCAGCTTATCCGTGATTACCTGGCGGTCGTTCCGGCGGTCAATATCATCGGCGTAGTCGGCAATCATGGCCGGGTGCGCAGCGGGCCAGTCCGGTTCAAGGAACGGTACGTCAATTGGGATTTCGTCACCTATCAGTATATGTCCCAATTCCTGCGAGACGAGATCAGGGCCGGACGGGTCGTCTGCAAATTTCCACAATCATTCTGGACGGTCGAAAAGATCGGCGGCTGGAATTGGCTGATCCTGCATGGCGACAATATCAAATCGTGGGCTGGCATTCCCTGGTACGGGATTACCAGGTCGATCCACCGGCTCAAGGAAGTGGTGGCGATGCAACAGGATTTCATCAACTATGTTGCCATCGGCCATTTCCATAGTCTTGGCACGCTGGATATGATGCGCGGGAAGATGCTGATAAACGGGTCGGTCATGGGCGGCGATGAATACAGCCTCGGGAAGTTATACACGACGTCGGCGGCGCGACAGGTTTTCTGCGGCCTGCACCCGCGGACGGGAATCACCTGGGAATATAACCTAACTCTGCAGGACGCCGAGAAGACGGTGAAGGCGGGGTTCAAGACGGCTGACTTGTCGGAGCAGTCGATGGGAGAATTAGATATATGAGATTCGAAGAAATCAAAGCCAAATTGGCCCTGAACGAGGCCGAATATTCCATCAGGGATATCAGCCATGAGGTGTGGCGGGAGTATGAACACGGCGGGGTCGTGTTCCGAATCAACTGCCCGATTGCCCTGATTATCCGTAAGGGCGGGACCACCCACCGGGTCGTTGATGTTGCGAACGTCTCGCATTGCCATCCGCAACCCGGAAACGGTTGCGCGCTCCGATGGTTTAATGGAGATCAAGTGAACCCGGTCAAATTCTGACAATCCCCTTCTCCCCAGCCCCGCCGGTTACTACCCGCCGGCGGGGTTTTTTATTGACATCGGATCGGCCCATGCAGATATTCCAGTCGCTTCCTTGCCCTCCACGGGGCGGGGTTGCACTCCCGCCCGGCTGGACCAAGGTTCGCCGGGCGGTTTAATATATAAAGGACAGGTAAAGGATACATAAAGCCTTTACATATATTTCAACTTTTATATCCCCGGACTTACTAATCTGTAATAGGTTACAAGGAATCGCCAACCGAAAGTTTATCGACCTTTTTATATAAAGTAATTTACCGTCCGGTCGATATAGAGAATGAGTGCAACTTTAACCGTGGGGCCTCTATATGTCTATCTTGTCGAACATGGTCGATTTCGAGGGCTGGTTGCGTGACGAATCAGCCGCCTTTGATCGTCAGGCCAACCGCAAAGACCTGTCCCGGTCAGCCCAGATGTATAGTCATGGAGTAAGCCAAGCATATTCTGCCGCACGGAGGAAACTTTGGCTGGAAGTATTTGACCGACCTGTTCCGAAAGATTTAATAAAAGACTTGACGGCAGGTGTTTAACAATGTATTTTGTTGGTGGTTAAGGTAATCGTTCTTTCACAACAAAAAGACTCAATCCCCAAATCCCCCGGCGCAATTGTCTATGAACGGTTGCCTTAACCACCGGGGGATGCGGGGTGTGGTGAATGAAAAATGAAAGAAATTGTTGTTTCCCGCAAAATCGCTGGCCCTAAGATGTTGGTGGACGATGATATTTATGAGAAGATGCTCTGTTTGGGGCCGTGGTATAAACGGCCCAATAAAACGAATATATATGCCGCCAAGAAACTTACGAGAGGATTAGCCATCCTCGCCCATCGCCAAGCGGGCGTGCTTTATGGTATCTTGAAATCCCTCGACGACCCCCATCAAATCGACCATATAAATCATAATGGATTAGATAATCGTAGGGTCAATCTTCGGGCAGTAGAAAACAGAGATAACGCTCGCAACCGTATTAAAAATCCTGGGTTAACCTCTAAATTCCGAGGCGTATCACGACATCGGCGTGGTCGAAAATGGTCGGCCGCAATTACCTATGATGGAAAACATCATCATCTTGGACGCTTCGATAACGAGATTGATGCCGCAAAAGCATTTGATGCCGTTGCTCGCCAATTGGGATATGTTGAATTTTCATTAAATTTCCCCGGTGAAATCGAGAACAATCACTTGGAACGAAAACCCTTTGACCAGGGCCAAGATTCTCGTAATAGACGGAAAAGAGAGGGGGGAACCTCAAAATACAAAGGGGTCTCTTGGAATCGGAAAAATCATGGATGGATGGTAAGGATATGTTTTCACGGGGACCGTATATATCTTGGGTGTTTTAATGATGAGACGGAAGCGGGTAGAGCATTTGATTCCGCCGCCAGAAAATTAGGTTACTCGGAATCCTCCCTTAATTTCACGGCGTAAGCTCTGGCAGGAGGTTTTCAATCAGCCGGTGCCGGATGACTTGTTTAACGCGGTCATGCCCCGCCAATAGGCCAAATCCGGCCGGAAACGGGGCAAATTGGAAGAAAAAACGGGGGACGGGTGATTGTGGCCTGAACCCCGTTCGGCCCGTAGCGGCCCCCGTAAGCGGTCGGATATAATGAACGCGCGCGTTGCAAGAACCTTGCCAACTACGCATTATTTATTTTGCTTATTTCGTGGATTTTTATTAGTTTGTCCTTGACAATAATAACAACCGAGGCTATCTTCCGAGTAGAAAGGACAGGTGAAAATATGGAAGACTCAAAAGATTTGGTAGCGATAAAGCGATACAAGGTCGCATCTCATGGACTTCGGGGGCGGGCTGTTGCTTTGCCACGGATTTGGCTCGATAACCTTGGCCTCAAGCTCGGTGATACCTTGGTTATTTACCAACGGCCCGGCTCCGATGATCTGATCGTGCGGCCCGAAAGAAAGCAATAACCAGGGGCCGTATTACGCAGCTCCCTGAATAACGATTGGAGGCTCTTATGTCCATGTCCGACGACAAGCAAGACCCCGTAGTGGGGAAGATCGAGCAGTTGACGGAGCAACCGATGATCGGTATTGACCCCGGCAAAAAACCGCCGACCCTCATTGTTCTACCGCACGATTACTGTGCCTATTGTGGTCAAACACCGGTTCCCATTCCTCAACCAGTCATCTCCGCCGCGCTCCTTGCCGAACGGTGCAAGAAAGCGGTGCCGGAGAAGATGACGGTCAATGAAGCGAGGGAAGAAATTGAACAGATTTTCCAACACCGTCGGAACAATCTGAGTTGGTGTCAAGAAATTGATAAGAAACTATGGGGGCGTATCAAATCACTCCAAATGCTCATCGCCTCCGCCCCCCTTTCCGACACGCTCCGAGACGCCAAGAAAGACGCGCAGGCGGAAAGCGAGGCGGACCATGCCTAGCCCAACACCCGCCGTTATCAGGGCGGCGGAGAAGATTCATCAAATGTACGTTGCCCTTGAGGGTGACGATGAGGGGATCGCCCAAAGAGACAAGATCGAAATAGCTGAGTTCATCGAGGCGGAAACGGGGCTGGGGGAACTGGTGGAGACATTCAATAGAGCCTTTTGTTTTGATACTGATGACGAAAGAAGTAAAAATCCAGAAAACGGGCCATTTATGGTAATCAGGGTTTCCGATTGGGAGGCCATCCGCGCCCTCCTATCGCAAATCGAGGGGGTGGAGTGATGAATAGTAAAGTCGAATCGCATAAGTGTCCCCATTGCCATAAGGATTGGGAAGTCACGCTCGAATACAATAGCCAAGGGGTAATAAAGCCACAGTTGGTCTGTTGTGGGTATCCCGATGATAACGAGGCGGTCAATCAGGGTTGTCTTGAGTATTTCGTGGTGCAAGGGATGGTAGAGACACTTCTCTATACGTCTATTACTCCGATCCCCAAACTGTCTGATGCCCTTAAGCGGAACGGCAACAGCACCCCCGTGGCCGTGGAGGGGGGGAAGTGATGAATATACCGTGGCATAAACACGACATGGAAAAATTGACGCTTTGTGATCCCGATGGGAAAGCGGTTGCTCTTTTCAAAACCGATGAAGATATGGACTTGGCCCTTAACGCGGTCAACCTGCATAAACAATTAGTGGGAGCGGTAAGCGATTTGTTGTCCTTAAACCCAAACAGGTACTATGAAGGTTTGGACAAGGACGTTTACGAAAGCCGACAGATCATTATCAATGCCGCCCGCGCCCTTCTCGCCGAGGCCGAAAAGGAGGGGGTATGAGCGACCAAGCGAAACGAGCGGTAACAAGAGTGGGAGATTACATCATATCAAATCCGCTAATCGGTATCGAAGTTACACCAAAAGATGCAGAGGCGTTACGCGCCATCATCGACGATGAGTATTCTGGAGTATTGGCTAACGCACGGGAAGACCATGACCAGATGATTCGGTTAGAAGAACGTCTCAAAATGGAAACTGCCGCACACGAAGCGACTAAAGCAAGACTTACAGAAGTATGTCTTGACCTTGAAAAATTGGAAATCGAAACGGGGAGGCAGTGATGAACCTCAACGGCTATGAGTATTTCCCTGTTGACCCCAAGAGCCAACCGATCAGCCATGCCGCCGGATACAAATACTGGTTCTACGGTTTCCGGGGCAATCAGATATTTGCCCTTCACAAGGCGCACCTGCACCATGAAATCAACCGCGACAAACAGGCCGCACAAAAGGCCGGTGACCTGGCCCAGGATGCCGCGTCCGACGGATTTGAAACAAAGAAACCCAATATCGTAGAGGTATAGCTATGCAAACCGAAAAACCTACCAAAGACCAGATCATCGAATTGATTGGTCAACTGGAAACGATGCCTGCCGAAATCGCAGCGTTACGCGAGGAAGCAAATCACAAGGCGGAAATCGCTGACCTGAAAGAAAGCCTTGCCCGGATACGCTTTGATGCGATTCAAGTGGCCGGAACAATCGTCAACGAAGACACGGGCAAAAAGGCGTACCCGAACGCCGAAAGTCGGGAAGCGTTCGCGGCAGAACAACTCGACCACGATCATGAATACAAAGGTCTGAATGCCGAACTATCCCGCCTCGAATCCGCCGCCATGAACGCCGCTATCAAGCTCGACGCGGCCGAGAAAGTGTTCTCCGCCAAGAAGTACGCCCTCTCTGCGCTAACTGAAATATTGAGGGGGGAGAATAGCGAAAAGGTGATAGCGTATGACATCCGAAATTCACGATTGGAAATGGCCCATGCCTGGAATAACGAATTGGTGGGCATTCTTACCACAACCCTCGAAACCCTGAAAAAGTCAAACCAAGAATTGTTATAAACAGGAGGCATAACCATGTCCAAGAAAGAAGAAATCTCAACCGCTCTGACCGTTATCGAAAACGATACGAGCCTGACCGAAGTACAGAAGAACACCATCATCGCCGCCATGAACGAAACCTATGGCGACATGATGGCGGGTATTGAACCGCGTCTGCCGAAGATCAAAATCGGCGGATCTGGCGCAAATGTCTGGCTGGTCGGGGCCGAAGGTCAACCGGAAAAGTCCATTGTCGCTGTGATCCTGGCTGAAGTCAAGGCATACGCCTACTGGCATCGGCGGGACATTGCTCTCAACCCGATCTTCCTCAAAGACCTTGACCCGGATTTTAATGAGGCTATCCCGCTCTGTCATTCGATGGACGGTATCAACGGATCGCGGGTAGAGGAAAACATCGACCTGAACGAACGGATGATCCGGTGTTTCGGCCGGTGTTCGGCCTGCTATCTCAATACCTATGGTTCCGGGGTCGGACAAGACGGCAAGCCAACCAAAGGCAAAGCCTGTAAGAACGGCCGTCGCTTGCTGGTTATGCCTCGCGGTGCCCAAATCCCTCACCTGTTGACGCTTCCGCCGACCAGCACCAAGGCATTCGATGAATACACGGTCGGGCTTCGCAATAAGGGTATGGCTTGGTTCCAGGTCTGGACGACCTTTGCCCTTGACCTGCAATCAAAAGACGGTGGTATCAAGTATTCGGTCGCCAATCTCTCCATAGAATCGCCGCTTTCACCGAAAGACCAGATTCCGGTTCTGGCTTTCCGTGACCAGTTCAAAACGGCGGTCAAGGGCGATATCACGCAAGACGAGTTCACGGGTGAAGAACAAGCTCCCGTCGATCCCAATCGCGTACCGGATGCCGACGAGAATGGAACGCCGTTCTGATGAAATACATAATTTTAGACACCGAAACCACCGGGACCGACCCGGTGCGCAACGGCATCATCCAGTTGTCGGGGAATATCATTATCCCCACAAAGGATCATGAAGTCGTGTTTATCGACGAGCCGTTCGACCTGAAGATGCAACCATTCCCGGCGGACATCATCGAAGATTCGGCTTTGGCCGTTACGGGCACGACCCGCGAAGAACTGGCGACCCGAATGCTCTGCTTTGATGGCTATAAGGAATTTACCCGGCTCCTCGGTCGCCATATCAGCAAATTCGACCGCTCCGACAAGGCTTTCATGGTCGGCTACAACATAGGCTTCGATGATTCGTTTCTGCGGCAATGGTTCCAAAAGGCCGGGGACAGGTATTTCGGTTCATGGTTCTGGTGGCCGCCGATCGACGTGGCTGTCCTGGCAGCGATGAAACTCCGGGACCGGCGCGCCGAACTGCCCGACTTCAAGCAGGGCACCGTCGCCAAGGCATTGGGTATCGAGGTCGATGAGACCCGGCAGCATAATGCGCTCTATGACGTCAACATCTGTCGGCAGATATACAACGTCTGTACGGGGGAGGCTCTATGACCGACAAGCTACCCCAGGGCGCGGTTGAGGCGGCGGGGGAAATAAGAATGCGGCTAAGCGATTTAGGGTATCCCTTAATTTCGCCTTGCCATATTGACCAAATCGCCACCATCATCGCCGGGAAGGTGCGGCCGATTACCGACGCTTGGGACAACATACACAATCTTGACAACCCGGAAGAAGTCGAACCGTTACGCATCGCCATCAAATCATGGCAGGGTGAAAAATGACCCGCGACATGGTTCGTGTTCGCCCCGCCTATCGCCCCTCGCCCTGGGTGATCGCGGTCTGCGTCATCGTGGGCTATGGGGTGCTGTTATTGACCGGGGCGTGGGGTAGAGGATTTTGGCCGTTTGGAGGATAGGATGATTAACAGAAAATACTGTATCGGTTGTCGAGATAATTTCTATAACGGGAACAATGATCTCGGAGTCAAGGAATGTTGGTCGCGTGATTCCGGGAAAATCATCTGGCGTAAACCCGTCAGGATGGATGAACGTCCACCTTGGACTGCAAAGTCTGTCAGACTCCCTGACTGTTATAGAAAACAAGGTTTCGTTTTCGTGAAACCGTCACAGAGGTATTAAGTATGAATCATACTGAAACACCGTGGGAGAGTAAAGAGTCATCGGTCGTAAAAGACGATAAGATTATCGCCTTGGTTTATTCTGAAGACGATGATAAGCACCGATGGTATTGGGAATGTGGGACGGCCAATCGAGATTTCATCGTCCATGCCGTCAACCAACATGATGAGACAATCCGAATCCTAAAAATCATCGAAGCCGAAATACCGGGATGGCGTGAGGTTGTAGCCGAAATAGATGATTTGGCGAAATCGGAATCATTGGGTAAGGCCATGTGGGTTACGCTTGACCAAATGGATGGAGCCTTGAAATTCATCCACACCCTACTCGCCAAGGAGGGATTATGACTGTTAGTGAATTGCGGAAAATACTTGAAAACCATTCCAGCGACATGGAAATCAAGTTTGGGGTATTTGGCGAAGAAGTTGAGTGCAATCCCGAAATTTACAAAACAACAGACGGGTTCCTGCTCATCGACATCGAACCAGAAAACGCGGGTTAGCCGGTCGCACCGGCAAACCCTCTACGAGGCCGGGTCGGTGAGACATGGGCCGGCCCGGCAAAAGCTCTGTGACAAATTCAAGACTCGACCGGACGGGTAAAAAGTGCCCGTGGTTGGATGGCGTGGCGAGATAGGTGCCGGGTGGGGAATCCGGCCCGGTCGAGGAAAGCATGGAATCGCCCGTGGTAGACAAAAAGCCAAAAGGCGGGGAGTAGCGGTCCCCTGGATTAAGAGGTGTCGAGTCCTCAGCCGTCAGCGCGAAAACACAGGCGATTCCAAAAGCATGGGCCGTTCGTGCCTCAAAAGAGGTCGGAATGCGCGCGCAGAGCGGGGTTCGATTCCCCGCCGAACGGCCCTAAAGATACGGTGCCCGTCGTCTAAATAAGGACACTTATCATGTGAAATGTGGGAGGAGACCCACCGGGCACTACAAAACCTTCGCCGCGTATCGGAGTGAACACGGCGTAGGCACACACAGCCGGGGTGACGATGTTTGGGATTCGTCGCCCCGGTAGAAAACGGAGAGAGTGATGAAAAGAACTTTTGCAAAACAGATTTTCGTTGATGCTGACAATAATATAACGACCGATCTTTCAACATGGGCCGAAGCCAGCGATGACGGGGCACCTTTCGATGTTGCCGTCTATGAACTCAAAAGAACAACCCGCGTCAAAATCTGTACGGTTATCGAGGAAATTCCGTTAAGGAAATTGGGTAAGAAATAATCCCCCGTCCACCATGAAGGGAATCAGGGACGATATGGAACGAGTAGACGAAAAGAAATTGACTGAGGCCGATCTACAACTGGCAATTCATCATTACCGAGCCTGTATTCAGGCATTCCCGATAATCCTGACCAACATCTATTTCTGGTATTGGGAATCGGATGCGATCTACATCACGGCCGACGGCTACGTGCAAGAATTTGAGTGCAAAATAAGCCATTCAGACTTTTTAGCCGACGCTAAAAAAGAAACAAAACACGTCCACATGGCGAACGGTAGAGGGCCATCCCATTTTTGGTATGTCTGCCCACCCGGTATTATTCCCGTTGATGAAGTGCCTGAACACGCGGGATTGTTCTACACTCACCAACCGAAACCGTGTCCATATAGCGAAGAAACGCGCCCCTTGACTTTACAGATGATAAAGAAAGCTCCACGCATAAAATCCGAACCAATACGGGAAAATAAATGGCGGGAACTACTCTCAAAGGCGTGCGTTCGCTATTGGGATGTGCGGAAAAGACGTGACCTATGACCCAAAAGCAACGCATATTCGACCGCCTCATGCCCGCCGATAGAAAAATGCCCGGTCATTGGGTGTCCATGCGCGACCTGAATGCCATCTGTTTCCGGTACGGCGCAAGACTCTATGATCTACGGCGTGATGGATACGAGTTTGAGGAATACCGAAATCATGATGGCGAATGGTTTTATAGAGTGACGAGCTTTCCTCCTTGCAATGGTGAATCTGTCTCTTGTGTTACACCTCCTTCCTCTGTATCGGATGCCCGCAGCAACTCCGGGGTCGGCCCCAAAACCGATCCCGGAGATTTAAAGTTGACCTTCAGGGGGATTGAATGAAAGCCTGTAATATCTCACCATACGTCGATAAACCCGTCACGGTCATATTCCACGACGGACAAACAATTAACGCGATCATCGCCAACGTCATGCCCCATACGATTTATGATTCTGTCGCCGTTTTGGAAATCGGTATCAAAAACAAACATCGGCATAATCGGATTTATTGTCCGGTGTCTACCATTGCAGAAATATGCACAATCAATACGGATGAAACAATAGATGACACCCTTTAACGAAAGGAGCCTCCGCCGGTTAGTCTCGTTTCACTTATGGGTCGCTATTCAAGCATCCCCCGGTGCCTTGATCGCCGGGGGATAATTTAGGAGGCAAGGTTACGACATGATAGACAAAAAGACCTATGGCCGGTTATGGCGGGAAGCAAACAAGGAACGTATTCGCCAACGATCACGGTTTTGGCGACAACAACGATTAGCCTCTATGACACCGGAGCAGTTAGCGGCGGAAAAGGAAAAACGACGGATATACCAAAAGGCATACCACCATCGGAAACAGATTGAGAAGACAATTAAAGAAAAGGCATACCGCGCACAGTTCAAATTCAAACGGGTTAGGAAGTGCATGACGTTCTATCAAGAACGCGGCCGTCGTCAAGACGTGCTCCACCGCTCCCACCTTCTCGCCGCGACAGACGGCAAGCTCGAACGGCTACTCAAGGACATTATCACCGGCAACCGGCTATTCGTGGGTGGGGCGTGATGGAACTGGACGAAATCAAACGGCACCTTAAAGACCAGGGCGTGACTTTTTTCCATGAGGAAGATGCCGGGATAATCATAAACGCCGACTGCCTCGACATCCTCCCCAAAATCCCGGCGGGGGCGATTGATCTTTGTCTCACTGATCCGCCGTATCCGGGGTTTAATAACGATCATGGGCGGGATTGGAATAATGATTTCGATATAACGAAACTTGGATTTGACGAAATCCAGCAATTCATATTTTGGCCGATTAAATCAGAATTTCCATTGTCATGGACGGGAAAACACGTTTGGCATAAACCTAACGGCCAATCCGAATACCATTACGAATATATATACGAGCGATTCGGCAATAAACCTTGCCGCGTATTTCGAATACCAATCATAAATTATCAAACCTTACCCGAATGGACACCCCATCCTACACAGAAACCGCTTGCGCTGATTAAGAAATTGGTAAATTTGACAAAGGGCAATCTCATCCTCGACCCCTTCCTCGGCTCTGGGACAACGGCGGTGGCCTGTAAAGAATTGGGTAGGAAATTTATCGGAATTGAGATATGCGAGGCTTACTGTAAAATCGCAGTGGACAGATTGCGTCAGGAGGTATTGTTCAAATGACTTGGGAATATATAGCGGGATTCTTTGATGGTGAAGGCAATATCAATATCCAAACACGGGCGGGCCGCAGGAAATGTGCAAGGCTTAATATATCCCAAAACGACAGGACGGTATTAGAAGAAATATGCCTGTTTCTAAAAGATCGGGACATTGATGCGAGAATATACCACCTTGAACCGGATGCCAACTTCCGACGCCCCAATATAAAATGGTATATCCAAATCGCGTCCGCCGGTTCGGTGAAACGATTTTTAGAAGGGGTAATCGAATACCTGATTGTCAAGCGCACCCTCGCCGATGAAGCTCTTGCACTTGATTATTCCATCAGGCGCACAAAATTCAGCGACAAAGAAATGGAAGAATTTAGGTTGTTCCGATCTAATGGCATGACGCTATCCGCTATTGGCCGCAAGATGGGGCGCGACAATTCCTTTTTGAGTAGATTGGATAGGGGATTATGCGGCAGAAGGTAATCGCGGTTGACCGCCTGCGGCAGGGGGTGTTGGGATTATGACAACGGGAACCTGGCCTTTTCTTTTGGGGGCATAGAAAGTGACAAAGCGGCTAAAAAAGGACTTGACAGCAATCCAGCCGAATGGTATTATTCAGCATGGTTGGATCGTACGTGCTTTTATCTTTGACTATAATTTTGCGGCTCCCCTGTGTCGTCTTCACGATGGCACATACGGTCCAACCAACCGGGGGGGCCGCATTCTATTTTTGGTATCCGGGAAATCAACAAGGGCGGCATTCCCGACGACACCAGGGAAGGTGCGGCTATGCCTTTTGTGAAGATTTGGACAACAGTTAAACAGGATGCTTGGTTTTTAGGGCTTTCATGTTTGGAGCGGGGGGTATGGTTACAGTTTATGATCGAGGCAAAAGAAGGGGAAAAATGCGGCAAAATTGGAACATTTTTCCAGCATTCTTGCGCCACCCTTGCATCCAATCTAGGTTGTGATGCGCGTACCGTCCGCAAAGTTGCGGCAAAAATGCAGGCAGATGGGAAGATTATTTATACTGAGAATGAAAACGGTACACTTACCATAGAAATAGTTAACTACCAGTATTGGCAAGACCTTAAGCGTGATAGGGATAATAATAAAACACAAGAACATCATACAAAAATGCGGCATAAATGCGGCATAAATCCGCCAGATAGAGAAGAAAACGAAATTGAAATCGAGATTCCACCCGCGCCAGAAAATCCGACCGTTCAAAAACCAACCCCACCCAAACCCGGACACACCTTGTCCGATATTGGCATAATGCTCAAGGCGATTGGGTACATGGCCCGGCGATCCCCAAAACTGGAAACCGACCTGGCTGTAAACGTCGGGAATCTACGGAAGCGTTTAGAGGATTGGAGTGATTCGGCTGGGGGTATGAGATGGACTATGTTCAAGATCGGATGTTACTACGAGCAGTTTTTTGCCAAGGATACCAACGGCGCCGACCCGCTTGAGGATATACGCCTGCCGATGAACTATCTCTATACGCTGATTTTCCCAGACCACGATAAGGGCCAACAGACCGGGATGGAATCGCCGTCCGGGATAGCCTTCCGAGATGAATACACGGTCGATTATTGGGCGCAAACCTTTATGCCGGAGATGTTCAAGTGACCGACCGCCAACCCCCCCATAGCCAAGACGCGGAACAGGCCGCATTGGGCGCCATGCTTTTGGTTGGGAATGAGGCCATAGGCCCGGTGTTGGAAATCCTCCACGGGGAATCCGATTTTTACGGTTCCGCCCACCGGAAAATATATGCGGCAATAATCCAGCTCTACAAGAAAACGACGCCGGCCGATATTACGACCGTTTCGAGCGAACTGGAACGGACGGGCGACCTGGCTGACTGCGGGGGCCGGGCGTACCTGGCCGGCCTGGCCTCGGGCGTGGCAACTGCGGCGAACGCCGAATACTACGCGAACATCATCATGGAAAAGGCGCAACTCCGCCGGGCAATCGAACAAATGTCTGACATCGTGAACCAATGCTATCGGCAGGAAAAGGAACCGTCAGAGATATTGGACGAGGCCGAACAGCGGATATTTGAGATCACGGCCAGGCGGGACCGGCAGACCTTCCGGTCGATATACGATATGATTCCTGACTTGGTTCAGGAAATATCGGTCCGCCAGGAAGCCGGTGGGGGGCTGGTTGGTGAAACTACCGGATATAAAGACCTGGACCGTATGCTTGGGGGGTTGGCTGGCGGAAATTTGTACCTACTTGCTGGTCGGCCGTCAATGGGTAAGTCCGCCTATGCCGTGAATATATCCGAACGGACGGCGAAGGCATCTGGTAAAGTGGTGCCGTTTTTCAGCCTTGAAATGACTGGTCAGAATCTGGCGCTCCGGGCATTCGCCGGTCATGCTGGCATGAATCCCAAAATGGTCGGTCAAGGACGGTTGAATGATGATGACTGGCGGCGCCTGATGGATACGGCCGGGTATTGGGAAGATGTGCGGGTGCTGATTGATCCGACGGCTTTTATCACGCCGATGGGAATACGGTCTAAGCTCCGCCAGTTGGCATCAAAGTATGAACTCGGCCTGGTGGTGGTTGATTATCTCCAACTGATGGACGCGGATAGCCGACATGAAAACCGAAATCAAACCGTAACCGATATCAGCCGCCGATTGAAGGCTATCTCCAAGGAATTTGACGTCCCGGTCCTGGCTCTGTCGCAGTTGAGTCGGGCGGTGGAAATACGTGGCGGGACGCGTAAGCCCCAACTATCCGACCTACGAGAATCCGGTGCATTGGAGCAGGATGCCGATGTCGTGATGTTCATTCACCGTGAAGAATACTATCTGAGAGATGCCCAACCGGACGACCCGAAATTGATTGAAGCGAAGGGCAAGGCGGAAGTGATTATCGCCAAACAGCGCAACGGATCAACCGGGTCGGTTTGGTTGCGATGGGATGATGAGCGGGTCCGGTTTGAAGATTTGGAAATGAGACGAGGGCCGATAGAAAGGGATATAGCATTTTGAACGACTGGACAAAATTGGGTGATGTGATCGCGGTTCTGATGGCTGAGATCAAGGCTACCGGGCGGACAATGGTGCCGCCGGAGAAGCCCATAGCCCGCCTGACCGGGAAAGAGGATTGATGGCTTTCCCCAAACAACTCCGCCGCAACCGCACGACGAACAAGTACGGCAACCGGAAGGTGCAGCTTACTCCGGGGGGCCGGTGGTATGATTCCAAGCTTGAGGCTGATTATCGACGGGTGCTTGACCTGATGGTCGCCGCCGGGGAAATATCCGACTTGGTTGAACAGCCGCAGACATACCTGACCGATGCGCAGATAGCGTACCGGCCGGACTTTTGTTTTACGGATGAGGCAACGGGGGAGAAGGTCTTTGTGGAGTGCAAGGGATTGGAAACCAGGGACTACCTTCTCAAACTGAAACTTTGGATGGTGTACGGGCCGGGTCCGCTTTGGATAGTCAAGCGGGAGCGCAAGGACGCGGTTCCGTCGATTGTGCGTAAGGTGATACCGAAAATGATTAACCCGTCCGGCCAACCACCGGCCGGGGAGTGAAAGGATAATATGGCGCGGTCGTATGAACATGACAAACTATCCGAAATGGCTTTAGTTTGGCTTGGTGCAAAGGTGACGGGTCGGGGTATGCGCGGAGCGACAGAGGTTATCCTTGGAAATGGATATGTCGCTGATGCCGTTGCTATATGCTCGCTTCAGATGCGATTCTACCATGAATTTCTACAACTCAAACCGATCATTTGTACCGCCGGACATATCACCGCCGAACAACAAGCCGAATTATCGTCCCGTGTAGAGGATGATTTTATCTTCGTGTTTGAATCGAAGGTGAGCCGTTCGGATTTTCTTGCGACCTTCAAGACCAATGGTACACGACACGAACCCATAGGCAATATCCATTTTCTCGTATCACCCAAAGACCTCTGCGTTGATGAATTGCCGGACTGGTGGGGGTGGCTCATACCGGCCGGAAACGGATTGACGATAAAGAAAATGCCGCGCTATATCAGACAATCAAATTCGACTCGTGACTCGATTGCTCATTCGCTTTTATGGCGGATACCGAATTACGAATGGGAATTGATGTACGGTCGCGGTAAATATCTCACCCCAACCGGGGCGAAAGGAGAGGCGGAATGACGGTTAAGGTGCGTTGTAAGGATTGTGCGGCATTTCATGTCGGTAAAGATGCGATGAGTTTTGCGGTATTTGAATGCCGACTACATCCTAAGTCGATTGAAACCTATCCTGACAGGTGGTGCTTAGACGCCCCCGGTCAAGAGATAACCCCCACCCCGGACGGCGACCATGAGTAGGCCAGGGTGTGGGTGTTGGAATAAAGAGCACATGGGATATTTTCATTGGATGGATAATACCGATTCATCACGCGGCGAATGGTGGGATGAATCTTGGCCGACATGCCATTGGTGCGGCAAGAAAGCGGAGGTGAGTGATGGGGAATGAACAACCCGCCGGGGTGGAGAGCGTGAGGAAGAGGCCGTTTTGACCGAATCGTTTCCATATATCTGGTACTGGCGTAAACGATTGCCAGAGCGAAAGGGCAAACGATGTCGGGTATTGGTGCGTGGTCGAATGAACTCCATCCTCGTGGAGTTTGAGGACGGATGGACAGTAGTTACGTCGAGATACGCAGTAAGACAGGCCGCAGAGGCCGGGAGGTGAGTGATGAAAAGTAGGCGGATTAAAGATAGGTGTATCCATAATTGTATCATCTGGGGCCGTCTTCTTGGGCGGGAGACATGGGTATCTATCGGAGATAGCGATCATCGTTATCTCGGTGCAATCGAAGGTTACCGCCTTTATCGTCTTGCCAAAGCCATCGTTCGCCACTACGAGGCGGACAAGAAAGGGGTGAAGTGATGTCGATTGATTTGAGAAAGCTGGCCGAGGAAGCGGAAAATGAAAACGTCGGAGATGCTGAGTATCTGTTACCCTACCTCCAACGCGCCTACGATGCGGGACGCGAGTATAAAAAAGAACTCGCCGTAATGCCAAGCCCCGTCGCGCCGGTGGAGAAAGAGGTATATCTCCTTGACCCATCACACGGTGCACCACAAGCCTATATGTATGGTATCATGGAGGACGTGATCCCGCCGGTGGAGACAGTCCCCGATCCGAATGATCCGGTTGAGGAAATGGATTATCCCGAAAGTTGTCATACGACCCCGCCGGTGGAGAAAGTGAAAAGGGGGAAACCATCCCCGATTGATGATAATTGCAAGAATTACAACGTCGAAACCTCGGTGATTGAATCGCCAGAACCCACCCCGCAGACGGCGGAACCTATATCAACTTCTGAATCTGGTTTCTGCGGTGTGGGGGTGAAGATATTACCGTGCCCCAAGCCTGAACCTCGAACGGCGGGGGATGTGGCGGGAATGGAGCAATTGTTGGATGATGTCGGATATGCCATCATCACCAATAATAGTCGAGCAGAAGCCGCCGCCCTCATCACCGCGTGGCATGAGAAGGGAATGGAGATTGTCAAACAAACACGCCACGATTGTTTGTTGAGTGCGGTTGATTATCTCGCCGCCCTCCGCGCCGAGAACGAACGGCTGAAAGAAAGGGTCGAAATGTCAACAACCTCCCGTATGGTTGAAATGAATATGGAGCGTAGCAAAAAGGAATTGGAATTATACACAAAGATCGTTGCCCTTGAGGACGAGAACGCCGATTGTAAGGCCGATCTTGCGTCGGCCAGATGTGCGTTGTCAGTACGTGATGATGCTATTGCCGCCTTGAAAGCGCGGGTGGAGGATTTGGAGGAAGAAGTCGAGGCCGCTTATCCCGGTACAACCGATGAAGAAAAGCGTCAATCAAGATTACGGGCGGCCCGTGAACACCAGAAGAATGGCCATAAGGAGGCCGGTGATGGACACGAAGAAGAGAATTAAGAAAGAAACCATGACGAAGGAACAAATTGTTAGACGGGTGCAGGCGATTAAGAACACCGCTGGACGGTATCTAAGACAATATGCAAGTCCTCGAAGCACCTATCAAATGGAGATGGCAATAGTATGGACTGAACGGGCGTGTGACCGCCTGATCGCCACCCTGAAAGTGCGGGTGGAGGAGTTGGAAAAACGTGAAGGTATGTGTGCTAACCCGAAATCGAAAGGCGGGGGAAAATGACAATGAAACAGTGGTGGCATGAAAGTTGGTCATGGGTATTGTTGCTCGTCATACTATTTTGTGCTGGATTTCCGTATGGTAATCATCGGTATAAAGACGGCGTTCGTGATACCGAGGCCAAGTATGATTCTATCTTGAGGGCTGATCGCATCACCTATCATCAAAGCGGTAGGACTATCGGCTATCAAATGGGTTGGACTGATTGCTGTTTCAAATTCAACCTGACATTGCCGGACTCAATCGTAAGTGACGGGTCGTCGTATAACGATGGGCGATTGGTTGCCTATTATCACAAGCCGATTGAGCAACCGCCTAAAGTCAAGCCTTGGCAACCGCCCAAAGACCTGCATGACTTGATCGGGGAACGGATGGAAACGGTAGATGGTTGTGCAGTCCTTGTTTGTGGCGCTGACAACAAAAGCCAAATGGTCTATTTCACGAAGCCATGTGGCGGGTATGAGACAGGTGGCATCAAGGCCAAGTATCTGCGACCCACGACCGGGGGGCGGTGATGGACAGGATTGTAGCGGTCGGATTGGCGCTCGTTGTTTATTTCTTGGGTGTAATTCTATGGGTGCTATGGGATGTTCGTGAATATCTCAAGCGCATCGCCAAGAAAGAAGGGTGACATGGAACCAAAGCAGAACGGTTTATACGAAGCGTGTTGCAAGCTGAAAGAGTGGGGGACGGGTGATTACGGTGCCGAATATATTGATATAGACGGCAAAGAATACGACGATGAATATGTCGATATGGCCTGTATCGAAGACGAGGTTGTCCCTATTCCGTCATTACTACGCCTCCTCTCCTTCGCCGAGTCGTTGGCGGAAGAACGGTTCGGGGGTGTAATATGGAGACAATAAGGCGAATCACCGTACCGACGGGCGATATTCTAATCGTCAAGGGGTTCAAGGGCAACTTGGAATTATTGAGTATTGGCGATTATGGGAAAGATGTGAATTTATCGCACCGGCCGGTTGTTCATACCGATTTATTGCCCCTAACCGACAAGTGGGTCATCACTATATCGACGCAGTACGGATGCTCTATGAACTGCACTTTTTGTGATGTACCTAAGGTTGGGCCGGGAGTCAATGCTACGTTCCATGATTTAACAGGCCAGATATTGACTGGATTAAAACTTCACCCGGAGATTACTACTACAAAACGACTGAACATCCATTTTGCCAGAATGGGTGAACCGTCGTGGAATCCGAACGTGCTTGAATGCGGCAAGTGGATCAAGGAACATCTATCCGATAGTTTCCGATGCCATCCAGTAGTATCGACCATGATGCCACGAAGCAACCAATGGCTAAAAGTATTCATTCACAACTGGATGCGAATAAAGAATCGAATATTCGACGGTGAGGCCGGATTACAACTTTCGATCAACTCGACAGACGAATCCGAACGACGGGCCATGTTTCATGGGAATACCTGCACCTTGTCTGAAATAAAGGAAATAATGACCGGAATAATTCCGGTTGGCCGGAAGATTACACTCAATTTTGCAATCGCAGGGTATATAATCGACCCGGACATCTTGCTTCAATGGTTTAGCCCGGAATTATATACTTGTAAACTTACGCCGATGCACAAGACGAACACGGCAACCATGCTTGGCATTAAAACCGATGGCGATTACACTACCCCGGAGCCATATGAAATCATCGCTGATAAGTTGATGCGGGCCGGATATGAGACATTGGTATTCATCGCCTCGAAAGAAGAAGACGAGAGTCGGATAACTTGCGGCAACGCTATCTTGAGTGGAGGGGAATTGCCATGTGGAAAGTAATCTTTTCCATCCTGCTCGTCGCTTCGGCGGCGGGGGGAAGGAGAATACTATGAGACTTGTATTCTGCTACATCTTGGTTGTCATCGTAGGGGCGACCTATGCTCTTGAGGGTGGCATGCCCAAGCAACACCCCATCGGGTACGCGGTCAAGTGCGATACGGTGATTGACCCCGGATATGCTTCTGAAATTGCGCCGGATACATTTACCTTTAAACGGGATACTCATATCACCTGTGATACGACTTGGTTCAAAATAGACATGGATGCACTACGGGCGATCCTTGATAGTCTGCTGGCACCGCCCCGGTTCGAGGGGTTTAGGATGCGAGTCACTGACGGAATATCACGAGAGGATTGGCCCAAAGGCGCAACCCATTACACGATATACTGCTCCGGTGGCCGATGCGACACTCTATGGACGTATCCCATCGTGGTCGATACCATTGTGCGGTGTGATACGACGTATCGGACATGGCACACAGACATAGGGAAGGTATTGCGGCGGGAATATACGGACGCGGAGATAGATTCGATTTTGGAGATCGTCAGTAATCCATACATCATCAAGTGTGACACGACCATGAGGAGGAGGCCATGAAACGAGTGTGGGCGCGAACCGCTTTGCAGATCATCGCGTTTATCTGCATCGTGGCCTGGGTTTACTGCGTGAACAGCAATCAGGATGACCTCGACCGCCGCCTCAAGGACGTGGAGGCCCAGGTGGATAGCATCACCAATGACACATATCCTTTCTTTGAGTCTGTGATATGGGAGGGCGAACATAAAAGCGGGGTTGCCCTGTATTACCACTATCGCGGTCATCCGGCCGACTCAAACCAGATCATAGATTCGATAAGGACTATCCTAAGAAATCCGGCCGATACCCTGCCGGCGGTGTGGCTGGGGCCATATCCGACGCGACCTGAACGACGTGCTGATTATCAATCTTATCCGAATGCAAAGCCGTGAACAGCAAACAGGGAAGGGAAACCATGAACAACATACCGCATATCTGCCTGTTGGCCCGGCTAGATTTGCACCCCGTGGGAAGATCCGCTTATCATCGGCATGGTATTCAGATCGACGGACAGACAATCTGGCTGACGCCCAAAATATATCGGTATTTTCTGGTCCTGGCGGCTGCTGGCGGTGCATGGGTTGGCAATGATCAACTTGAACCCGGGAACCCGGACAAGGCTGTGAGTGCATTGTGGCGCCTACGGTGTCAAATGGCCGAAAGTCTCGGGATGAAGTGGCCACCACCGCGTCGGGGAATGATATGGCCGATATGGGAACGGTCAAAAGGTGTCGGCGCTAGGCTGTTGCCGGCGTCGGTTGTGGTGGACCCGGAGATATTCAAGATTATCAGCCCGGAAACAGATCCGGAATTGTGCGGGCTGCTGCGCATATTGACCGGTGAATAGCGTAATAACATTGCCTATGTTAGCATGCAGACGGTATGCGTAGGCAAAGAAAGGAGTATAACATGAAGTCATTTATCACGATCCTTGCGGTTGTCCTTCTGGTCGGGCAGGCGGCCGGTGAAACAATTGGCAACCCGGATCGGCTGCCGAGCATAACCTTTGACGTACTGCGCCATTCCATCACGGCGGACCATTCTGTCCGGTTCCCACACAACGGCCGGGAGAGCCAACTCGGATTCGAGGGACTGCTCAAGGTCCCGGTATCGCCGACTATCACCTTTAGGGCCGGCTTGGCTGTGGTGACGCGGACGTTTGATGGACTATTGAACACGACAACCGGCATTGGCTTTTCGACGACGGATGGGTACAGCTCTGTGCATGCGCGGATCGGCGTGACGATCTATCTGCGCGGGAAGTGATAGGTCGTTTATCACAAATTGAACACCCACAGCATAAAACAGTTGACAGGAATGGGGTAGGGTGATATGATGCGTTTGCCGAAGGGATTCGGCGGACATGACATACCTTACGGACAGATCGGGTTCGGGCGGCTCGGTTGGAAACGACCGAGCCGTTCGTTTGTCTGGAATATCGACCGCGATATATTGCAGCGATGATTGTGTTATAAAAATCAACGGATCAATCCGTGACTTAGATAATCCCCAAAAGCATGAGCGATTTACGACCATCGAGGCGTTTCTGCGGTCACTATCAGGCGGGGGCACCGATGGCTGACGACCGCGACAAACGAGCCGAGAAGATCGTCAATTGGGCAGAAAAGCAAGGCGCGCAAACCTCTCCAAACCTGAGTGTTACGACCGCAAATCCGAAGTTGACTCCCGAAGCCAAACAATATGTCATTGCGCGACTTATCGAGGGCTTCCCGTGCCGCATTATTGCCGGAGACGTGCAACGACTTTTTGATATCGAGATAACTACCCGGTCGATTGCTGCGATAGGTAAATCCAAAAAAACCAAAGCCTTGATCGATGCGGCCCGGATGGATTTGGTCAAGCACATGGCCACGATTCCGATTGCCCGCAAAGAAGTGCGGCTGGCCTATCTCCATCATCTATACGAACTGGCCCTGAATGGACGGAAAATGATTGTTGTGGATCGGGACGGGGTTGAGCATGAAGCTCTCGTTATCGACCCGGCCCTGGCCCTGAAAGCAATAAAGACAGCTCAAGAGGAAATCGGCGAAAAGGAGAAATGGCTTGCCGATGCAATTGAGAAGGCTGCTATGGCTAAGCGGCCTGATGTTAACGTGGTCATCGTTGATTATGGCGCATTGCCAGCAAACGAAAGCGACCGGCTTGTGCGAGAATGGGGTCACGTCTTCGGTAAGGGCTGAAACGGCCGCTGAAATTGCCGCCGTCCGTTACCCTGCACTCTATCTCGCCATCGAGCACCATCGGAACACCCACGGCCGACCGATGACGTTTACCGATGCGCCCTGGTCCCATGCCATCTATCTTGATCAATCACCGAACATCGTGATCGAAAAGTCAGTCCAATGCGGGATTTCCGAATATGCTGTTTGCCGTGCGTTCGCCGGATGTTGGAAGGGCCAGGCGGTATTGTATGTCATGCCGGGGGACGTGGAATGTCAGCGGGAAATCTCCGGCCGGATCAACCCCGTCCTATCGAATGTCGAATTCTACAATCAGAATCTTGGCAAGACCGACAACGTGCGGTTCAAGGAATTGTGGAAGGGCCGCTGTTATTTCGTCGGTTCGAACACCAAAAACTCTTTCAAGTCTATAGCCATCCAACTTCTTATCCTCGATGAAAAAGACGAGTGCAATCAGGCAAACCTCGCTTTCGCTTTTGACCGTCTTGCCGCCGCAAAGCAACGGACCGGCCGCGAACCGGAAACGCTTGAAATCAGCAACCCCTCCGTCGGCGGGTACGGTATCGACGCCGTTTACTCCAAGTCTGACAAGAAGGTATGGCAGCTCAAATGTCCGGCATGCGGTCAATGGCAGCCTATCAAGTGGGTGGGCAATGTCATCCGCATGCTTGACGGCAACCAATACGAATTGATAGACCGGGCTTGGACGGCCGGGTGTGGCCGGGACATCCACCTCGGCTGCATACGCTGTGGTGTTCCACTTGACCGGTTGGCACGCGGCGAGTGGGTTGCAGAATACCCCGACCGTTCCATCTCCGGGTATCATGTCAGCCAGTTATTCACCGCGCAGACGACCATCGAAAAGCTATGGGCGGTCTGGCAGGACAGCCAGGTCAGCCCGATCAGAATGCAACGGTTCGCCAACTCCATTCTTGGCGAGGCATACTCGGCCGAGGGCAGTTCGATTACCGATGATATGATGGCGGCATGCTGTGACCAGTCCTATTTCATGCCGGAAACCGGGGAGGGCTGCATCGCGGGCGTGGACGTGGGCGGCGTTCTTCACGTTTCAATCTCGTCCCTCAAAGACGGCAAGCGGGTAAAGCGGTTTATCGGGACCCTACCCTTGACGAAGGACTGGTCGGAGCTTGATCGGGTGCTGCGGCTATACAACGTCTTTTGCTGTGTGATCGACAAGCGGCCGGAGTTCAGCGCGGCGGTGGCTTTCAGGGATAGTCACCCCGGCGTCGTGTATTTATGCGAATACCCCCCGAACCCAACTGTCAGGGAATTGCAGGTTGACCCGGTAGTGCAAGACGTGAAGATCGACAAGCATCTGTCGCTCGACGAATCGTATGCCGCCTATGCCCGGAAGATGATCGTCTTGCCTGCCAATTATCAATCCATCGCTGGGTTCACCGACCAGATGAAGGCACCGGCCCGGATGTACCGGGAATTCGGGCAAAGCAAGGTGATTATGGCAGTGTGGGTCGAAAAGGACGGGCAGCCCGACCACTTCCGCCATGCGGACAACTATGAGTACATAGCGCAACAGATTGCCTATGGCAACGTGCCGAGGATATCGTGATGTCTGACGGTTGGCGCAAACATACCGATGCGGCGGGGCGGGAATGGAGTCTCAGGAACATTAATGGAGAAATGCTATACTGGACGCATGACGATAAAACTGACGGCCATCAGACCACCATCGACGGCAAGACAATCACGTCGGCGTTGACCGACACGACGATAGACGATTTCATCCATGGTAAGGGCGAGAATATGAGCAACTTTGGCAATTCAACTGACGGACAGGGGTAAGCGGCTCCTACAATATCTCTCGCTCGGCGCCCTGGACTTTCAGCCAAAGACGCCGCCGCTTCTCGACATCGATGTAAAGTCCGACCGGATCAACCCGGTCGTCACTCAATTCTACTCCAACCTCCCGGCCGCCAAATCGACCTACCCGGCGTCCGATATCCTATTCTATCAGGCCGTCGCATGGGTGTATATCGGGATCAGCCGTATCGCCCACGAGCTGGCCAGCCTGCCGATGGAAGCCCGCGTTCCCAAACGGGCAAAGAAATCTACCGCCCAAGGCAGCGCCGAATACGACGTTCTTGAATCCGGGCCAGCCGCTGATATTATCGCCCGGCCAAATCCCGACATGGGGATGTACGAAATCCTCGCCTTGATGGTTCCTGATCTATTCCTGACCGGTGAAGGATTCTTGACGCTTGAAAGCGATAACCAAACGCCGACGGGTGTACCGATTGAGATGTATCGGCAGCCGTCGCACAAGATGGAAACGATTGTCGGCACCGGCGAGGATCTGATATCCCATTACGAATTCCGGCACGGTGGCGGCACACGGCGCTTCGAAGTTCCCGAGGTCATCCATATTCGGATGCCCAACCCGAACAATCATTTCCATGGCCTTGCCCCCGTCGCCTCGCTCAAGACGACGCTGACGCTCCACCAGGCGGTGCTCGATTACCATAAAGACTTTTTCCGCAACTGCCCGATCATGGGGATCGGTATCGGGGTTAAGCAACAACTCGCCAAGGAAGTCCGGGAGCGGTTGATCGAGGACTTAGAGTCCAAGTATGGCGGACAGAATCGGTTCCGGCCCCCGTTGATGGAAGGCGACGTTACCGCCCTGAACCTCATTCCCAACCTGACCGAGCTTGGCTTTGAAAGCCTGCAAAAGGAAACCCGCCTGGCCATCCTTGCCGCGTTCGGCGTTCCGCCGGCCATCGCCGGGATATTGGAATTCGCCAACTACTCCAATATGGAACAGCAAGAGCGGATCATGTGGAAGTACGGGATTATCCCCCCGGCCCGCCTGATCGAATCGGCCATCAATTTGCGGCTGCCGGGAAGGTTCCCGACCGTCCAGGGGCTGGAGTATCGGTTCAACTTTGAGCGCGTCGCCGCCTTGCATGACAATGAAGGCGAAATTGCCACCAGGACGGCTGCCCTCTATAACGCTGGCATCATCACACAGAACGAAGCCCGGCAAAAGGTCGGTGTTGATCCGATTCCGGATGGCAATATCTTCAAGCCGATGCCTTCTACCAGTCTGTTTGGCGATATCTCAAACCCGGATAAAATCTCCGAGGGCGCAAAAATACAGAAATGCGGGTGCTGCGGGTCGTCCGATAGAAACGGTGGGTCAAACGCCCTTGCCCATCGGTCGGACGACCCCGACCCGAAAAAAGAACATTGGCTCCGGTTCGATAGCAAGCTGACGAAGGTCGAGCGGTCGTTCGCCCAGGTGATGGCCGAGTTCTTTAAGGACCAGCTGGACCGGACGCTTGAGCGGTTTGATAAAACGACGGGCGGCAAGCTATGCCATCCGCTTTTCCCATACACGAAGGCCGGGGACGTGCCGGATGATTCCGACGCCATATTCCCGCGCGCGGCCGAGGGCGAGGCTCTACGGCAGGCGACCGAACCGGAGATCAAGCGGGTAATCGAGGCCGTGGGGGCTGATGTCTTTTCGTCGTTCGGTATCGATGCCGCCTTCGACCTGACCAACCCCCACGTCGTGCAGGTTATCTCCAACGGGATGAACAAGATCACGAAGATCAACAACACGACCTGGGAGTATGTCAAGCAAATCCTGGCCGACGGATACAATGAGGGCGCGCCAATAGCAACCATCCGCGACAACCTGATTACCCAATTCGAATCGTGGTACAAACCTGAACCGGGTCAGATGGGTGTCGGACCGCGCTGCCAGCTGATCGCCCGGACGGAGATGCAGAAGTTTGTCAACGGTGGGCAATTCGCCGCCCATCAGGAGGCCGAAGGGTTTGGCCTACGGCTGGAAAAGGTTTGGCTACACTCCCAAGCGGACAACGCGCGAGAGGATCACCTTGACGCCGACGGCCAGACGGTGCTTCTCAATGACCCGTTTATTATCGGTGGTGTCCAGATGATGTATCCGGGCGACCCCGATGCCGGGCCGGACCAGATTTGTAACTGTCGATGCACCTATTCTTGTCAAGAGGTTAGCGCATAAGGATATATGAACGATAGACAACTCACAATATCAATCCCCAAGGGCGGGGAGGTCTGCATGATTGACGAAACCTAATTCCTGGACGGATGGGCGAAAGACCTATCCACTCCCCGACGGGTGTTTCATCCATGATACCATCCATGCGGGTCTTGAAATCAAGGCATGGCAGGATGGCGACGGGCGATACATCGAGGGGTACGCCTCGACTCGTGCGGTTGACAGTTACAACGACATCGTTGAGCCGACGGCGTTTGTCAGCTCAAAAGACGCCTACCTGAATCAGGGCGGCACCCTACTATACGGCCACGGCGGGTTTATCGGATTGGCCGATATGCCTATCGGCCGCGTTCTCCCCGATCATTTTACCATCGACGACAATGGTCTGCGCATCCGGGCGGAGATAGCCGATACCGACCGCGGCCGCGACGTATGGACGCTTGTCAAGATGGGTGCGCTGAAAGGATTCTCAATCGGTTTCCGCATCAAGAAGCAGGAAACCGACGAGGAGCAAGACCCGCCGCTCCGCACGATCAAAGACCTTCGTCTCTATGAGATATCGGTCGTCACCGTACCAGCCAATCCGGAAACGTGGTTTGCGGCGGTGACAGAGAAGGGCTTCCAGCCCGAAAGCATCGAATTCAAATCACTACTCAATCCGGCCAATGGCGACGAGGGCGAAGCGCCAAAAGCCCCACAACGAAAGGAGATACCAATGGCTGATGAGCAATTGGTACGCAAGTTGGGCGAAATTGAAACCGCCCTCGAAAAAGTTCCCAAAGCTGCGGAGATCGAACGGTTGCAGGTCGATCTCGGGCGGCTGAGTAAAATGGTGGATGATATGTCCGCGAAACTCGCTGCCGGTCAGATCACACCGACGGAATTCACGACCTTCACGGCCAAGATTTCCGGCGACATGGTCGCTCTGCAGACCGAATTGGCCACTGCCGTCCAGCAGGTTAAGAACATGGCCGAGCTGGATAGACGGCGTGCGCACACCCCGAACGACACTCTGGCCTGGCGGAAGCTGCTGCCGGAGTATGCCGACCGGTCTGCGCTCGACTTGTTCCTGCGGGCGCCCATCGACTACAAGGGTGCCAATGGCGACCTGATCCGTGCCTCGCGCAACCTTTGGGATGCGACCATCCTGATGAAGCAGATCGACAAATCCGCCCGCGAGCGGGGTCACGATCCCAAATTCACCGCGCAGATCGACCGATACGCCAAGTCGCTGATCGGTCTGATGGATCACTATGATCCCCTGATCGTGAAATCCTTCAGTTCGACCACCTCCGGGTATGGGTCCGACTGGGTGAATACGATCCCGTCGGCGGAATTGTTCGAGCTGTACGATCTGAACATGACCGTCGAGTCGGAGTTTCCGCACTACACCATGACCGGGGCCAGCGTGAAATACCCCCTGTTGACCGCGCATGCGAAAGCCTACACGGCCGACAATGCGACGAGCAACAACCCGAATCAGTACCGGAAGGGTGACTTCACCACCTCGAGCGTCACCTTGACGGCCAAGAAGATGGCCTGCGCCGTCTTGGTTGATGAGGAAAGCGTCGAGGGTGACTCCATCGTCAACGTCCTGCCGCTGATCCGCCAGGAATTGGGGCGCGCCCTGCCGGCGGGTGTTGAGGATGCCATCTTCAACGGCGATACCACCGCTACCCATTACGATACCGAACGGACTGTGGCCGCTGACAACATCTATACGACCGACGCATGGAAGGGTCTGCGGCGTCTCGCCTATGACGCCTCCCGGACGTGGGACGTGCAGAGTGCGACCGCTGGCGAGGGTGACGGCACGACCGCCTTTACTGCCTCCGACGTGGCCTATCTGCGGACCTACATCGGCGCTCGCGGTATCCGGTCGAGCGACGTTCGCCTGTATTCATCGGTCAAGGGGTACTACCTCATGACCGCGTTTAACGAAGTCCGTCAGCCGGGCACTTATGCGGCTGGCGCTGGCTGGGTTACTGGTGACGTGGCGCAGCTTGCCGGTATGCCGATCAAGGTGTCCGAGTTCATCAGCGATGAAATGACGACCGCTGGCATTTGGGAACCCGACACCAACCATGCCTCGAGCGTGATTGTGTGCTTTGATCGCACCGGATTCATCGTCGGCGACCGCCGGATGATGACCATTGAATTCGAGAAGGATATCCGCTCGGGTTCGTGGGCGTTTGTCGGCACCGTCCGCAAGGCGTTCGCCAAAGTCACCCCGTCCACGGAATACCCCGTGGCCGTCGGCATCAACGTGCCGGTGGGTTAAGACCGGCTGATTGTGACCGGGGGCGGTAATGATGCCGCCCCTCTTGAAAGGAGATAATGTAATGGCAACATACAATGGCCTGCTAAACACGGCCTTGAGTCAGTTCAATATCTGCTCGTTTATGTGTACGGGCGCGTCGGCCGCCGCGTCGATTACCTGCACGGGGATCAAGACGACCTCGACGATCCTGTTTGCCTTCCATTTGTCCACGGCGTCGAATCTGGCGACGTTTGCGCAGATCGATCTCGACACCCTGACAATCACGGCGACAAACACAATCACCTGTTCGGGTGATACGGCATCGGATGGCGTGTTGGTTTTCTGGACTGACGTAACGGCGTAAGAAAGGAGCAATCTGATGGCAACATACAACGGGTTGCTCAACAGGGCGAAAAGCCATTTCAACCTGTGCGCATTTCTCTGTACGGGTGCCGGTGTATCCACCGCGATCACTTGCACGGGGATCAAGACGACCAGCACCATCGTTGCCGCGTTCCATATTTCGACGGCGGCGAGCGCGGCCAGTATGGCTCAGGTGGACCTAACCACCCTGTCGATCTCTGCCGCGAATACCGTCAAGGACACGACGGATACGACGGACGATCAGTTGCTGATCTTCTGGGTTGACGTGACGGCGTAAACGAAAAACCGGGGCGGTCCTTCGGGGCCGCCCCCTGCGAAAAGGAGCAGACTTTGAAAAAATATATCTGCCTTTTGGCGCTCCCCCTCATCCTTTTGGCGGGCGTTGCTTATGGGGGAGTGCAACGAGTGACCGACGTGACCGATACCATTGCCGATACGCTGGTCACGGTCACTTGCTCACCAGCGACCGCCATGCGGGTGAAGATTACGGATGAAGCGGCAGGCTTTTTGAATAAGCCGCGCAAATATGACCAGTTTCTGGCGGTTGTTTTCCTCGACACCCTGACCCCCGTCTCGGCATGCGCCGGGATCAATAACTGTGACACGGCCATCATTACCTGGTATGCGAAGCCCGACAACGGTTGGTATTTGTACCCGTTCCACGTCGATACGGTGACCAGTCGGGCGGACACGATCACATACGTTTACTTCGAGGACGTGCAGGCCGACGGGTCCGGCACCACCGTCTTGGATAGTACCGACGGCATCATGAATGTCGGCGGATATTATTCGCCCGGCACGTTCGAGCGCACCGTCCTCTGCTATGACTCCCTCTATATCGGGATCGTCCGGCGCGATACGGCCGTAAACACGAATGACACCGCAACCTTCAATATCAAGGCATGGTTCCGGTTCATCGAAAACGACGATTGCAAGGACTGAGGTGGATAATGGCGAAAACGATTCTATTCAAGGCCGACACCGGGTTCAAGAATTACAACGTGACCGAAATTCGGCTCGATGGTTCGACTCATCCCCGAATGTTGGTGGTTGGCCAAAAGGCGCTGATATCTGATGCGCAAGCCGACTATCTGGTCAAGCAGTATCCTGGAAGTTTCGAAGTGTGGCCGGATGTCGGATATACCCCCCCGCCAATCGACCCCAATGCGGTGATCGAACCGGCCCCAGATGATGTCCCGAAACCGCCGAAACCGAAAGGCAAAAACGTCCCGAACATACCGGACAAAGGTTAACCCTAACTCCCTTTTGAATGAGGGGGCTGACTTCGGTCGCCCCCTCCGGGGTTCGAATGAAAATACGATTTTTGGAAAACAACGGACTCGACAATTACAAGGTCATGACGACTGCCGGATTTGTGGCCGTCTTGATCCCTGGTGATATCGCCGAAATCGACGACCTATTGGCTGCCCGGCTGCTGCAAAACATGCCGGATTGCTTTGAATCGGTTGTCGAACCGCCCGTCGAGACTAAGATGGTCAACCCGCCATATGAAAACCGGATGATCAATCCGGTGATGGAGAATCGGCATGGCTGCTGAAGTCACGGCATCGACGACCGCACTGGTGACGCTTGACGAGGAAAAGATATTCCTGCAACTCGCCCTCGATAACAACAAAGAGGATACGATCCTACAGGACTTAATTAACGGCGTCAGCGAATCGGTGGTCAAGTACATGAAGCGTGACCTCATATCAACGGCGCATACCGAATTGCGTGATGGCAACGGACGCAATACCATGTGGCTGCTGCATTGGCCGATCATCGATGCGACTGCTGGCGGAACCGATCCGGTATTGATGCTCGACGATGATGGGGACGATACCTGGGAAGCGGCCTCGACGTATGCCATCACCCTGAAGTGGGACAAGATCACCGGGGAAATCTGGCTGAAGGACAAGGACGTTTTCCCGAAAGGCCAGCGCAATCTTAAATTCGTTTATACCGCCGGTTATGCGACCAGCGCGTCGATACCAGCCGATATCAAGTTGGGCGTCAAAAAGCTGGTGGGTATCTACCGCGAGGAAATGAGCGGTGGCAAGTTGGGGGTGCGGTCCATATCGATCGCCAATGAGGCGACGACATACGACTTCGGAACATGGCCGGCCGACATCCGGGCCATCTTCGACCGCAACCGGAGGATTGACTTATGATGCTCACGTTGAGCGTCGGCGGTAAGACCTTACGGTCGGAGAAGATTGCGGCCACCGTTGGGAACATGAACGGAAATCTCCGCAACGGGATTCTGGCGGCCTGCATTCTCGTCGAGGGAAAGGTCAAGCGGGATTATCTATCCGGGCAAGTATTGAACGTCCGGACCGGCCGGTTGCGGTCGTCGATCACGCATTCCCTACCGACGCTCCATCCGCAAGGTTGGCAAGGTACGGTTGGGACAAATGTCGTATACGCCCCCGTTCATGAGTACGGGGCGATTATCGAACCGAAAACAAAGCCTTATCTCAAATTCCAGACTCCTGACGGCTCATGGCATTCGGTCAAGCGGGTAACAATCCCGCCTCGGCCGTTCATGAAACCCGCCCTCGAGGATAACACGGACAACATCGTCGCGACCATCCGCCGTCACGTCATGAGGCACTTATGAGCGTCCTGGGCACGATCCTGAATAAGTTAGAGACATTGCTGGCCGACATCAACACCGGGGAAGGTTACAATACCAACGTACAGACGGTCTTGCGGAAGGATGTCGATTGGACCAACCGGTCTGAATTGTCCCCCGGACTGATGATTATTCCGTCCGGGGAAGCGGTGGCAGCGGTAATTGACGCCGACGGTGTGCGGTTCGAACAACGGATCATCATCGGCGGGTTTGTCCGCAATACCGACCCTGACCAGCTTCAGGCGGAATTGCTCAACCTATCGGCCGACGTGAAGAAAGTCATATACCCGGACGCATCGGGTACGCGCCCAAGCCTGGGAACGGCCTGTTTCGATGTGGCCTATCTATCCGAGGCAACGGCTTTCAGTAAAGAGGTCGGCAAGTTTGAAATGGATGTCGTGATAACCTATTACTGCGCAAAGGGGACGTTCTGATGCGCGATGGAGGAAAGACCATGAGGAAGTTATTGACGATGGTCGCCGTGCTGTTGTGCTTGGCGTCCGCGGCCTCGGCCGATGGCTGGTTGACAACCGGATCGGACGGCGGCTCATATACCTTTGCGGCCGATTCGACCGATACCAGCGTCACGATTTGGGATACGACCAGCACCGGGATTACCGAACTGCAGCCATACTCCAAGCTCCATATTCGCATGGCCATCAAGGTCGATTCGGCATTCACGAACGACACGCTCCGGGTGCGGTTCATGGCCAGCATGTTTGATGAAGTCGGGGCCGGGCCGGAAACCTGTTTGGCAACCTTCAAGGCGACTGCCCTGGCGACGACCCTGACGTGGATCGACACGACGATATTCTTCTCCGATACGAGCAAGCTCTGGTGGGGATATATGCGGGCTGACGTGATCTACTCGGTTCCGGTTGCCGCGAATGCGGCCGCCCTGGGCCTCGCCGGCCGGACATTCCATTATGAATGGCAGACGGCCGCCTACCTGAACAGGAAATGGAAATGACCATGCGCAATCCATTTACCATCCACTTCTGGATTGTCTTGGCGACTGCGGTCGCCATGGCCGTGACCGGGTGGCTCGCCGAATGGTATTGGGGAGTGATCCCGGCGTTCATGACCCTGCTCGGTTACTGCATGCTCGGCTATGCCACCTGTGGGAAGGGTAAGCGATGAAACGGCTGACGCTCATAATCGCCATACTCTGCTTGTCGTCGGTTGCCATGGGTGGGGCGGTGACGGTGGAGATCGATTCGTCAAAGTGGTACGATAATTTCATGGCGTATGGGTACACGTACGGATGGCCGAATTCAACGGGTATGATTGTCCGGGGCGATTCCGCCGGGACCGGGGAGAACCGGGTTATCATCGGGACGAACTATATCCATACCGCCCTTGCACCATGGACGTCGATCACCGTTGATTCCTTTGCCCTACGCATGATGAAGGATGGCGTCAACAATTTCTCGGCCGGGGAGACACTATATGTCGTCGCCGAATGGGTGACGCCCGGGCATTCTCCGGCAACCGATACGGGGATCACCTGGTTCAATTATGCGACCGGATCGGCATGGACTACGGCTGGCGGCGATTTTGTTGGCGTCGTTTCTGATACAACGAAGTTCTATGGCCAGAATGCTTCCGGGACGGATTCCTTCTGGACGTTTACCATCAGGCCGAACGCCGCACATCCCAATGCAGCCGACTTCCTGAACAACTTCCCCTATTCAACGAGCGACGTCTTGGTGTTTCGCATGTGGGGTAATGCCACCGGCACCAATCCGGTCGAAGGAAACGAATATATCTCATTCTTCACTTCTGAGAGTATCGGAGCATATCGACCGCCCAGCGGGACGGTATGGATTCATGCTGAACCGATTGTGCCATTCTCTGGTACGGGCCGGCGGCGTGTAGCCGTGATTGCGGGGGACTGATGAAGCGCACCCTATTGATACTCATTGCCGTCCTAATGGTCGGGCCAGTCATGGGTCAATATACCGACCGGACCCCCTACCGAGTCGTCTGCGGCGGGAATGGTTATGACGGCGCATGGTCATCTGGCGGTTGGACATGGGAAGAATTCTGCGAGAAGTATGACGGCAACCTGGCCGGCGATGCTGGTTTCCTGAAATATGTATTTGATTCTGCCGGCATCTATAAACCTGCCCTCCGCAATTATCTCGGCCCTTATTGCGGACCGCATGAAGTTGCCCTATATAACCGCGATCATCCGGAATATCAATACGCACAACGATTGACCGACGAAGTCAATAACTGGTACTACGTCTATATGAAGCACTATATGGACTCGATAGGGGTTTCCCCCGAATCCCTGGTCGTCCATATCCTTGATACCGCCTATTCGGTTTGGGTCAAGAGCGATGCCATCACGAGAACAGTATCAAACGCCAACGCCTTAAATTACTCCGAGCGTCGGCAGACCCATCAGTATTTCAATAACACCTCCGGTGACACGGCGTTTTATCCGGCCGGATATTGTTGGACGCTGAATGGTCGATGCTCCTATACGATTGAAGCCGTCCGCTATGCTTATAGCAGGCACATGATCGAAGATTCCGCCACTGATGGGATTGGTCCTATTGGTGGTCATTGGACGGCTGGTTTCTATGACAACTATCAGGAATATGACCTTCCGCTTTATGGTTATTGGACACCATCTGCATACTCCGGTGGGCCGACCGCCGGGTTCGACTGGTATGAGTGCCATAATATCACTAACGCCGATTCGGCTTGGAAATTCAAGGCCGGATCATTCGATCATGCGGCCGCCGAGATTGATCGGGAACTTGGGCCGCACGGCTATATCGGCGTGGCCAATGCCCCGCTCGGCAATAACTGCCAGCGCAATCTTGGTCGATTGATCGACAGCGTGCGCGGCGTCAGCTTCGAGGGGTATATCGATTATACCAAGCGGTGGAGTACATGGAAACAGATTTATGCTATGGCCGAAACCTGTGCCGTCCATCCGGCGGTAGTCGATGGATGGGTGGGATTCTGCGACTTTCTATCCTCTACCGATCCGGCAAATTGGAGACATGATTCGGCGCGCGTCTATGGCGTTCAATATGGAATGTTCCTGACGTTCATGGATACCAATTCATGTTTCACGCCCCTACGTCGATTCAATCATCCGGAGAGTTGGGCCGCCTTGTTTGAGAATAACTTTGGTGCGCCGTGCGGGCGCCCGGAGTTTATTGATACCAATAACGCAGCGAGTCCCATCGGAGATTATGATGATGATGCCGACGTCCTCGTGCGCCGGTCTTTCGACTCGGGGAATGTTTACGTCTATGTTCGCACCGCCGGGCCATCATCCAATTTCACAACCGACTCCATGAAGGTGTCCTTGACGGGATCGTGGTATCTGCTCAACTACACCATGTCGGGGTCGGCCTTCGGGTCTACGCCGGTCGATTCCTTCTGGATCAAGCCAT
>Ga0172380_10000815_pt1 | contig 56777 bp, 51 predicted proteins | sample Leawe162metaG_FD_119747 | JGI IMG/M metagenome (GOLD analysis project Ga0172380, IMG submission 119747) | Leachate microbial communities from a municipal landfill in Southern Ontario, Canada - Leachate well 162 metaG | ecosystem: Engineered > Solid waste > Landfill > Unclassified | place... | reverse complement strand
GCGAGGAATCAATCTCGTCGTATTTCTTGGCCGCACCGCCAAACTTCTTCGACAAAATGGTGGTGATCGCCGCGGTCAAGGTGGTCTTGCCGTGGTCAACGTGACCAATCGTGCCTACGTTTACGTGCGGCTTCGTACGTTCGAATTTACCCTTAGCCATTCCCGGTTCCTCAAATAATTAAAAGATCAACGATATCTTTAGCGCCAAATCGCTGGTGCCCATGGGCAGGATTGAACTGCCGACCTCTCCCTTACCAAGGGAGTGCTCTGCCACTGAGCTACATGGGCCTTCCGGTTACATTCCGGCCGCTACGGCTACTACCACTACTTGCAAACACACAATCGCGGCGTGGAGCGGGTGAAGGGAATCGAACCCTCGTCTTAAGCTTGGAAGGCTTCAGCTCTACCATTGAGCTACACCCGCACAAACCGCAACCTCGACTGCTACGTTCGCGACCGAATTTTATGGTGGAGGGAGAAGGATTCGAACCTTCGAAGGCAGAGCCGTCAGATTTACAGTCTGATCCCTTTGACCGCTCGGGAATCCCTCCGATGCAACAGATAATTATGCGCACTTAACAAATATCTGTCAAACGCTTTCGCGAAACCGGAGGCGCATTCTAGCAGAACTATTTCACCAAAGCGACGGACTTAAGCGTTTTTCGATAGGGCGCGGATTAAAATGCCTGCCAGCCCACGACTTCGTACCACGCAAAAGGACAAGCGGCATGCACAACCCCTCCGCCGATCGCCGACCATTCCCCACAGAACTGGCCGACGCCCTGAATGCCCGATTTGGCAAGCGTTTCTCGCGCGGCGAGTCTATCCGCCTGCAGCACGGCCGCGACGAATCGGTGCACACTCCGGCCTGCCCCGACGGCGTCGTCTTCGCAGAAAGCACCGAGGAAGTCGTCGAAACCGTCCGCCTTTGCCATGCGTACCGGGTGCCGATCATCGCCTACGGTGCCGGCAGTTCGGTCGAAGGCCATCTGCTGGCCGTCCATGGCGGTATCAGCCTCGACCTTTCAGGCATGAACCAGGTCGTAGCAATTCATGGCGACGATCTTGATGCCACTGTGCAGGCCGGCGTCACGCGCAAACAGCTGAACGAGGAACTCAAGGGAACCGGTCTATTTTTTCCCATCGATCCCGGTGCCGACGCCTCGCTCGGCGGCATGGCCGCCACCCGCGCCTCCGGCACCAACGCCGTGCGCTACGGCACCATGCGCGAAAACGTCATGGCCATGACCGTGGTACTGGCCGACGGCCGCATCATCCGCACCGGCAGCCGTGCCCGGAAATCCTCGGCCGGCTATGACCTGACCCGGCTGATGGTCGGTTCCGAAGGCACGCTCGGCATCATTACAGAACTCACCGTCAAGCTTTACCCCATTCCAGAAGCCATGTCCGCCGCCGTCTGTGCCTTTTCCAGCGTCGACGCCGCCGTGAACACGGTCATCCAGACCATCCAGATGGGCATCCCGGTCGCCCGCATCGAACTCCTTGATGCGCTGACCCTCACTGCCGTCAACCGTCACAGCAAGACCACCCTGCCCGAGCGCCCCACCCTCTTTTTCGAATTTCACGGCAGCGAAACCTCGGTGACCGAACAGGCCGAATTCGTGCAGCAGATCGCCGGGGAGTTCGGCGGCGAAAACTTCGAATGGGCGACCCGCCCCGAAGACCGCAGCCGTCTGTGGCAGGCCCGGCACGATGCCTACTTCGCCTGCCTGCAGATGAAACCCGGCTGCCGCGCCTTCCCGACCGATGTCTGCGTGCCGATCTCGCGACTCGCCGAATGCATCGCGGCAACCAACGAAGACCTGCAGCAGGTATCGATCCCGATCATGCTTTTCGGCCACGTCGGCGATGGCAATTTTCACCTCGTCGTACTGGTCGATCCGGAGAATCCGAAGGACATGGCCGAAGCCGAATGGATCAACGAACGCGTCGTCGAGCGCGCGCTGGCCATGGAAGGCACCTGCACCGGCGAACACGGCATCGGCATCGGCAAGAAGAAATTCATGGTGCGCGAGCATGGCGAAAACGCCATTGAAGTAATGCGCGCACTGAAGCAGGCTCTTGACCCGGACGACCTGCTCAATCCGGGAAAAATCCTTCCCTGAAAATTCTGCTCAGGGGGCAGCGTGCGTGAACCGCTTGCCGCGCAAGCGAGCAAGTAGGGACATCACCGCCAGCGCTAGTGCGCCTGCCACCACCCCCACCAGCGCATCGAGCACCGCGCCGAGCAGCGGCCCGATGAAGCCGGCTGCAGCAGAAATGCCTTCCAGCAGGTGATGCAACGGCGGTATGCCGTGCGTGAGGATGCCACCGCCGACGAGGAACATCGCCAGGGTGCCAATCACCGTCAGCGCCTTCATGATCTTCGGTGCCGCAGCCAGCAGCAGGCGGCCGATGGCCTGTGCGACAGCGCCTGGTTTCTGCACGAGGTGCGCACCGACGTCATCCATCTTGACGATGCCGGCAACCAGCCCATAGACCCCCGCCGTCATGATGACTGCAATACCGACCATCACAACCGCCTGCGTCACGAACGGCTTGTCGGCGACCGTGCCAAGCGCGATGACAAGGATCTCGGCGGAGAGCACGAAGTCGGTGCGGATCGCACCCTTGATCTTCTCCTTCTCGAAGGCGACAAGGTCGACGCTCTCGTCGGCCACCGCAGCCAGTTCGGCCTGATGCTCGGCCTCCGCCTCGCCGCGATGCAACCACTTGTGGGCGAGCTTCTCGACGCCCTCGTAGCAAAGATAGAGCCCGCCGACCATCAGCAGCGGCACCACCAGAACCGGCGCCACGGCGCTGATCGCCAGCGCCGTCGGCACGAGGATCGCCTTGTTCACGAGCGAGCCCTTGGCCACCGCCCAGACGACCGGCAATTCCCGCTCGGCGCGCACACCAGAGACCTGCTCGGCGTTCAGCGCCAGATCGTCACCGAGCACGCCAGCAGTTTTTTTGGCAGCAACCTTGGTCATCACGGCGACGTCATCAAGGATCGTCGCAATGTCGTCGAGCAGGGCAAGCAGGCTGGCTCCGGCCATGGGATGGTGCTTTCAGTTCAAGAGGGAATGCGGCGAATTATACCTACCGGCTCCCCTGCTGCGCCGCAACGTTACGGCCCGTTCGCTGTCACATACAATGCGCCCGTCGCTTACCCGCGACGAACGACAACGACCGGCTCGACCCACAAGATCGTGACCGGATTACAGCCAACGGAGGAGTAGCAATGAGCGCAGCCAATACGCTGTCGATCACGCTCGAGGACAAGTACACCCACACCTCGGGACGTGTCTTTCTTACCGGTTCACAAGCCCTTGTCCGCCTGCCGATGTTGCAGCGATTGCGCGACGAAGCGGCCGGACTCAACACTGCCGGATTCATTTCCGGCTATCGCGGCAGCCCACTGGGCGGCGTTGACCAGGCCTTCTGGGCGGCAAAGCAACATCTGCAGAAGCACCACGTCGTCTTCCAGCCCGGCGTCAATGAAGACCTGGCTGCCACCGCCGTCTGGGGCTCGCAGCAGCTCAACCTGTTCCCTGGCGCCAACTACGATGGCGTGTTCGCCATGTGGTACGGCAAGGGGCCGGGGGTTGACCGCTGCGGCGACGTCTTCCACCACGCCAACGCGGCCGGCAGCGCCGAACATGGCGGCGTGCTGGTGATTGCCGGCGACGACCACAACGCCAAATCCTCGACCTTACCGCACCAGACCGATCACTTTTTCAAAGCGATCATGATGCCGGTGCTGTACCCGGCCAACGTGCAGGAATACCTCGACTACGGACTGCATGGCTGGGCGATGAGCCGTTACTCCGGCTGCTGGGTAGCATTGAAGGCGCTGGCCGATACGGTGGAAACCTCGGCCTCGGTCGACATCGATCCGCTGGCGCTGAAGATCGAACTGCCCACCGATTTCCAGCTGCCCGAAGGCGGCCTCAATATCCGCTGGCCGGATGACCGCCACGAGCAGGAACGCCGCCTGCTGCACCACAAGCTCTATGCCGCGCTGGCCTATGCCCGCGCCAACCAGCTCAACCGCATCGTCATCGATTCAACTACGCCGGGTACGCCGGCGCGACTGGGCATCATCACCGCCGGCAAGTCGTATCTGGATGTGCGCCAGGCCTTCGACGAACTCGGCATCGACGATGCGCTGGCCGCCGAAATCGGCATCCGCCTGTACAAGGTGGGCATGGTCTGGCCGCTGGAGTCGGAGGGCGTTCGTCAGTTTGCCGACGGGCTGGAAGAAATCCTGGTAGTCGAGGAAAAAAGACAGCTGCTTGAGTATCAACTAAAGGAAGAACTCTACAACTGGCGCGAGGATGTTCGCCCGCGTGTCATCGGCAAGTTCGACGAGAAGGGCGAATGGGCACAACCACACGGCGACTGGCTGCTGCCGGCGGCCGGCGAGTTGTCGGTGGCACAGATCGCGCACGTCATTGCCGCCCGCATCGACCGCTTCTTCACCTCCCCACGAATCAAGGAGCGGCTGGCACTGATCGAAGCCAAGCAACGCGCACAGCTGTCACCGATCATGCTCGCCCAGCGCACGCCGACCTTCTGTTCCGGCTGCCCGCACAACACCTCGACCCGCGTGCCGGAGGGCTCGCGTGCGGTGGCCGGCATCGGCTGCCACTACATGGTGACCTGGATGGATCGCCGCACTGCTACTTTCACCCACATGGGCGGCGAAGGTGTGCCGTGGGTCGGGCAGGCCCCCTTCACCAGCGAGAAACACATCTTCGCCAACCTTGGCGATGGCACCTACTTTCACTCGGGTCTGCTCGCCATACGGCAAGCGGTTGCAGCAGGCCACCCGATCACCTACAAGATCCTCTACAACGACGCCGTGGCCATGACCGGCGGCCAGCCGGTGGACGGCATTCTGTCGGTTGCGCAGATGACACGCCAACTCGAAGGCGAAGGCATCCGGAAGATCGTCATCGTCAGCGACGCGCCAGAGAAATATGCACAGATGCCAGGGCTGGCGAAGATCGACGGCCAGCCGATTCCGATCCATCACCGTGACCGGCTCGACGCTGTGCAGCGCGAGTTGCGGGAATTCCCCGGCGTCTCCATCCTCATCTACGAGCAAACCTGCGCTACCGAAAAGCGCCGGCGCCGCAAGCGCGGCAAGCTGGCCGATCCGGCCCGCCGGGTGTTCATCAACGAGGCCGTATGCGAAGGCTGCGGCGACTGCGGCGTGCAATCCAACTGCCTCGCCGTGGCACCGCTGGAAACCGAGTTCGGCAGAAAGCGCGAGATCGACCAGTCGGCGTGCAACAAGGACTTCTCGTGCCTCAAAGGCTTCTGCCCCTCCTTCGTCACCATCGAGGGCGGCAGCCTGAAAAAGGGCCGGATTCTGGCGGTGGATAACGGCGGTTTTGCCGACCTGCCCGATCCAGTCTTGCCTGACACCGGGCGCCCCTTCAACATCCTCGTCACTGGTGTCGGCGGTACGGGCGTCGTCACCCTTGGTGCGCTGGTCGGCATGGCCGCACATATCGACGGAAAGGGCGTCTCGGTGCTCGACATGACCGGGTTGGCGCAAAAATTCGGCGCCGTCTATTCGCACCTGCGTATTGCCGACCGCCCTGCCGACATCCACGCCGCGCGTATCGCCACCGGCGAAGCACATGCCGTTATCGGCGGCGACCTGGTAGTCAGCGCCGGCACCGAAGCCATCTCCAAGATGCTGACCGGCAGCACCATGGCCGTGGTCAATACCGCTGAAACCCCCACCGCCGAATTCACCCGCAACCCCGACTGGCAGTTCCCGCTGGAGCGCATGGAAAAACGCATCGTCGAATCCTGCGGTGAAGGCAGCACCTGGTTTTTCGACGCCCAGCACTTGTCCATCCAGTTGATGGGCGATGCCATTTTTGCCAACACCTTGCTGCTTGGAAATGCCTGGCAGCGCGGTATGATTCCCGTGTCACTGGCAGCGATCGAGAAATCGTTCGAGCTGAACGGCACCGCAGTGGAGAAGAACAAGCAGGCCTTCCTGTGGGGGCGACGCGCAGCCCACCAGCCGGAGGCCGTGCAAGCACTGACAAGGCCGACGCAGCCCCCCCCCTTGCAAAGCTTCTCGCGCAACCTTGGCGAACTGGTCAGCCGGCGTGTTACCGAGCTGACGGCTTATCAGGACAGCGCCTATGCCGAACGCTACCGCGCACTGGTGGCCAAGGTGGAAGCTGCAGAAGCGCCGCTGGGCAGCACAGCGGTGGCCGAAGCCGTGGCACGCCAGTATCACCGGCTGCTGGCGATCAAGGACGAATACGAAGTCGCGCGGCTCTACACCGACCCGGCCTTCATGGCCCGTGTTCGCGCCAACTTCGAGGGAGATTTTCAGCTGAAGTTCCATCTCGCCCCACCGCTGCTGGCACCCACCAACCCGGACACTGGGCTGCCGATGAAGCGTAGCTACGGCCCGTGGATGCTGCGGGTTTTTGCACTTCTGGCAAAGTTCAGGAGGCTGCGTGGTACTGCGCTCGACATCTTCGGCAACACCGAAGAACGGCGTATGGAACGGCAACTCATCGCCGACTATGAAGCCGATGTGGCCTTGATCCTCCAGCATCTGAACCGCGACACCCTGCCGACGGCGCAGGCGCTGGCTACGCTGCCGGAACGTATTCGCGGCTTCGGCCACGTCAAGGCAGCCAGCGTGGCAGCAACGGTGAGCGAGCGATCACGGCTGCGCCAGAGGTTAAGTGAAGTTGGAGCAGGCGTAGCCGTTCACGCTGCATAGGCCGGGGCTTCACTGTGTACAATGCGGCGCTCGAGCCATCGAGTGCCGCATGAGCCCCGCAACATGAACCCTCCTCTTCGCCAGCTTGCCCTGCAGTTCGCCGCCGCCATGGTGGTGCTGTCGCTTGCCTGGCCGTATTACGGAATCAATGGCGAACCAATGCCATGGCCAGCGCTGGCTGCTGCGATTGGTATTGTCGCTCTGCTGCTGGCCTCAATCACGCGGCAACCCTGGTGGTGGCGGCTGATCCATGCCGCGTTTGCGCCGCTGGCCTGGGCCGTCGCCCTGCTGGAGATTGACCCCGGCTGGTTCCTGCTTGCCGCCCTGCTGCTAATGCTGGTTTATCGTGGTGCGCTTTCCGGACAGATTCCGCTCTACCTGAGCAATCGCGAGACGGCACGGACCCTGGCTGATCTACTGCCGGCATCAACAAATTTGCGTTGCGTGGATCTCGGTGCCGGCCTCGGCAGCATGCTACGGCCGTTGGCCACCGCGCGCCCGGATGTGCGCTTCGTCGGTGTCGAGAATGCGCCGCTGACCTGGCTGGGAGGAAAACTGCTGGCACTGCGTCACGGCAACTGCGAATGGCGCTGGGGCGACCTGTGGCGCACCGACCTGAGCCAGTTCGATGTGGTCTACGCCTTCCTCTCGCCGGTGCCGATGGCGGCCTTGTGGAGCAAGGTGGAAAAGGAAATGAAGCCGGGCAGCCTGTTCATCAGCAACAGTTTTCCCGTGCCGGATATTGCGCCAACTGAAATCGTCGCGGTGGCTGATGATCGGCAGACGCAGTTGTACTGCTATCGCCGCTGATCTTCGCGCTTACAGTTTGAGGCCCAGGCGGGCAACGGCGACCAGCGCCTGGGTGCGACTGCCCACCCCCAGCGCCTTGAAAATCGCCGTAATGTGAATTTTCACGGTCCCCTCTGAAAGACCGAGAAGTTCAGCGATATCACGGTTCGAACGCCCCTTCACCATCAAGGCCAGCACGTCCGACTGTCGGCCGGTCAGCCCGATATCGCCAGGGGAAACCTTCCCGGCCGGCGGTACGGAAATTCCAGCTCCATGGTTTGCCGGCAAGGTCTGTTCGGGAATGAAAATGGCACCCTCAAGCACCGTGCGCAAGGCGTCCAGTAGACGGTCCCCGGAATAGGCCTTGGGCACAAAGCCTGCAGCCCCGGCCTTGAGTGCTCGATTCACTGTATGGGCATCGTCGTAGGCGGAAACAATGACGACCGGCAAGCCGGGGTGGCGCTGCCGCATCAAGGTCAAACAGGTCAGGCCATCGATACCGGGCAAGGCCAGGTCGAGCAGAACCAGATCAAAATCATCGGCAAGCCCAAGAATGGCGCACCCGGCATCACAGTCAGCCGCTTCCATGACCGACACCTCGGCATCCAGTTGCCGCAGGGTCTGCACGAGCCCTTCGCGGACGAGGGCGTGGTCTTCAATCACCAGTAACTTGAGCATGGACAGTGTGTGTTTACGTGGTCTCGGCCGTCACTGTATCACCAAGTACCATATATATGACTATGACAATTTTGGCATCTGCTACCATAGCCTCACGAACAACGCAGGAGTCTGCCATGAGCAATGAAACGCCGAATACCGACCCGCTGGAATTCATGAAGGGCATGTGGGGCAACATGGGTTTTTCGCTCCCCGGCATGGTGGCCCCGACTTTCGATACCGATGAACTCGAAAAGCGTATACACGACCTGAAGGCCGTGGAAGGCTGGCTGCGCATGAACCTCTCGATGCTGCAGATGACCATTCAGGGGCTGGAAATGCAGTGCTCCACCCTGTCGGCCGTCAAGGCGATGGGGCAGATGGCAGCGGAGAACAATAGCGCTGGCCAGCAGACGGCCGGAGAAGAAGGCGCCGGCCCCTTCGCCCAAGCAGCCATGTGGCCGTGGAGCATGATGCAGCAGATGCAGGCCAACATGCAGCAGCAGGCCGCTGAGCAGGCAGACGCCGAGGCCAAACCCGAAGCGCCGACTGAACCACCTCCTGCCGCGCCGAAGCGGGCCAGGAAGCAGTAGCCCCTGTCTTGCCCGCCTCCCGTCGCGACAAAAAAATGCCCCGCTTGCCGGGGCATTTTGCATGCTGTGTCGGCTCACCCAAATGGATCAGCGCATAACCCAAGCAACCCAGAATGGCATCGTCAGCATTGAAGCCAGCGTCGTCGCCGAAATGATCCAGGCCACACTCCGACCGTCCCCCCCCATGCGCATCGCCAGGATGTAAGCCGAAGAGGCTGTCGGTAGCGAGGCAAAAAGTACCGCTACACCGTAGTACACCCCAGAGAGGCCGAACCACTGGCCCAGCAGGACAGCCGCCAGCGGCACTACCAGGAGCTTGACCAGCGACAGGTAGATCGAGGCGCCGAGCACGCCGGATTGCCCTTGCAGGCGCAAGGCGGCACCAACGGTGAGCAGGCCGAGGGCAATCGAGGCGTCGGCCAGGCGGCCCAGAAAGATGCCCAGGGGGCGCGGCGGCTCGAAGCCGGCGAGATTCAGCAGCAGCCCCACCAGCGTGGCCCAGATCAGTGGATTGCGCGCGACCTCGCGCCAGACACCACTCTCGCCATGACGCGCCAGCATCCACACCGAGGACAGGTTGGCGAAGGGCACGGCCAGGCCGATGATCAGCCCGAGTGCGGCAATGCCCGGGGTGCCGAAGAGCAGTCCGGCAGCGGCCAGCCCGATATAGGAATTGAAGCGGTAGCCGCACTGGAACACCGAGGCGAAGACCATCGGTTTCAGCCCGAACATCGGTCGCGCCAGCCATGAGACCGCCATACCGACGGCCATGGCGCCTAGTGCTGCGGCCAGCAAGGGCGTCGCCGCCGCCAGATCAAGGCGTGTCTTGAGAATGGCATTGACCAGCAGGGCCGGAAAGAGAATGAAGTAGACCAGCCGCTCCACCCCGGCCCAGAAATGGTCGCCGAGCTGCATCCAGCGGCGCAGCGCAAAGCCGAGCAGGATCAGCGTGAAATCGGGGAGAAGGAGCAACGCGGTGGACATCGGCCGATTTTACGGCGAGAGGTGACGCTCAGACGATACGTGTTTTCCGCAGGGCGACAATAGCTTCCGGCGAATAGCCAGCTTCGGCAAGGATGGCATCCGTGTGTTCGCCCGGCTTCGGCGCTGCCTGCGCGACAGCGAAGGACCAGCCGGAGATTTTGAAGGGCGGCGCGTACTGGGTCATGCCGTCGGCGAACAAGCTCATCTCGCGGGCACATGTCTGCGGGTGATCGAGCGCTTCGGACAAGGTCAGCACCGGCGTGACGCAACAATCGACCTGATCGAACAGGGCCACCCACTCGGCCTGCGGACGGCTGACAAAGAGACGGTCCAGTTCGCGGCGCAATTCTGGGGCGGCAGTCTCGGCGTAGCGGGCCTTGAGCTCAGGGCGACCGATGGCGTCGCAGAACATCGCCCAGAATTTCTCCTCGAGCGGCGCCACGGCCATGTACTTGCCGTCCTGCGTGCGATAAACCCCGTAGTTGGCATGGCCGCCGGTGAGCAGATCACCTCCGCGCGGCGGCAATTCACCTTCAGCCTGCAAGGCGAACAGCGGGAACAGGTTATGGGCAAGCACACTGTCGCTCATCGCCACATCGACAAAACTGCCTTCGCCGCTCGCCCGTGCCTTGAACAGGGCTGCCAGCATGGCGCTGACGGCCGTCATCGCGCCGCCGAGCAAATCGCCGATCTGCAGCGACGGGATGGCCGGGGGGCCGCCGGCCGTGCCAGTCTGTTCGAGTACGCCGGCCTGCGCGATGTAGTTGAGGTCGTGGCCGGCACGCAGTGCCCACGGACCATTCTGGCCATAACCGGTGATGGCGCAATAGACGAGGCGCGGATTGACGGTGAGCAGCGTTTCATAGCCCAGGCCAAGGCGTTCCATGACGCCGGGGCGGAAGCTTTCGAGCAGGATGTCGGCGCTCGCAACCAGACGCAGCAGCACATCACGGCCCTGTGGCTGTTTCAGATCCAGCGTCAAACCACGCTTGTTGCGATTGACCGCGCGAAAGAACCTGCTGGTGCCATCCGGGCCTTCACCCATGGTTCGGGCATAGTCGCCGACGCCGGTATCTTCTATCTTGACGACATCGGCACCGAGATCCGCCAGATGCAGGCTGGCCACCGGCCCCGGCAGCAGGCGGGACAGGTCGAGGACACGAACACCGGCGAGTGGGGCTTGGCTCATGCTGACCTCTGGCTCCACATCGGCGATCAGGGCTTTGCTTCGCAGCGTTCGAGCAGGGTGCCGTCGATATCGAGCAAGACCCCCTCCTTCAATTCTGTTTTCAGGAAATGGCCTCGGAACAACCAGCCATTGTGCCCGTGCTGCTGACTCCAGGGGGTATCCCAGGCTTCTGCGCGCATACGGATGCGGACAGCCTGTACCTCGCGCTCCTTGGCCGGGTCGGTCACACACGGGTAGGCGTCGGCAACCGTCATCCAGTCGTCGCGGCTATAACGCTCGCGCGGCTTGCCGATCTGCGGGCAAAGCGCCATGCGATGCGGCCGGGTGTAGACCGCTTCGATACGGCCGCGCAGCCAATAGGTGGGAGTCGTCAGGATGTAACCCACGCCCCCTTCGCGAAACATCGCGCAATCTCCCGCGACAGGCAGGCGGCGCGCTTCGTCGGCAATAACGCCGGTAGCGGCAAGCGTCAGGAAGGTAGAGAACAGAACGAGTGAGCGCATCACTCGTATTTTCGCACGTCCTCGATCACCTTGCCGTCGTTGGGAAGCGTGCCGGCAGCGTGGAAAGCAACTTCGCCGCGCAGCTTGGTAATCTCGCGCAGCGAAGCGATGATCGCCTCGCTCTGAGCCTGGCTACCCCCCTCGCAGTTAAAGGTCATGCGATCCTGGCCAGTGGCGTTGTCGACCACCAGGCGGGCACGGGCGATTTCCGGGTGGCGCTTGAGTATGTCGGCGACCTGTGATGGGTGGACAAACATGCCCTTGATCTTGGTCGTCTGGTCGGCACGGCCCAGCCAGCCCTTGATGCGCTGGTTGGTGCGGCCACAGGACGAGCTGCCGGGCAGTATTGCCGAGAGGTCGCCGGTGCCAAAACGAATTAACGGATAGTCGCGATTGAAGACTGTCACCACCACCTCGCCAACCTCACCGTCCGGCACGGGGTCACCGGTACCGGGACGAACGATTTCAAGGATGACGCCTTCGTCGACAATCAGACCTTCGCGCGCGGCCGATTCGTAGGCAATAACGCCGAGATCGGCAGTGGCGTAGGTCTGATAGGCATTGACTCTGCGCGCCGCCAGCGCATCGCGCAAACTGGGCGGAAAGGCTTCACCGGAGACCAACGCCTTGGTCAGACTGCTGACATCCGCACCTATCTCGTCGGCTTTCTCCAGCAGAATTTTCAGGAAGGACGGGGTGCCACAGTAGGCCGTCGGTTTCAGGTCGACGATCGCCTGCAACTGTTGCTCGGTCTGGCCAACCCCGCCAGGAAAGACTGTGCAACCCAGCGCATGCGCCCCAGCTTCCATGATCCAGGCACCAGGTGTCATGTGATACGAAAAGCTGTTGTGCATCAGGTCGCCGGCACGAAAGCCAGCAGCGAACATCGAGCGCGCCGTGCGCCAATAGTCGGTGCTCAAGCCTTCCGGTTCATAGATCGGCCCCGGCGAGGCAAACACCCGCCCGACCTTGCCACGCCACTCACCGACAAACCCCCCAAACGGACGATCCAGCTGCTGGCGGGACTGCAGCTCTCCCTTGCGCACCACGGGCAGGCCGGCCAGCGCCTTGCGGCTGGTCACCGCCTCCGGATCGACACCCGCAAGCAGCTCACCGATTGCCGGCGCATAGGAGCGGGCAAACGCTATCAGCGACGGCAGCGCCGCCATCTGCTGACGTTCGCGGACTTCCGGCAAACGGGTTTCAAGTGCGTCAAAAAATTCCATGGTCATATCCTTGGGCAAAGCAGCGGCCGGCAAAGGGCATTTTTTAATTTAATTTCGGGGATTGAACGGCCGGCATGCAGACTGCAGACCGGCAGAGGGAATGGCCAAGTAGCGCTCCGAGGCGAGGCGCGCGCGGGCGCCGTGTGCTACCTGCACACCAGCTCGCGCGTAACGAAGCATCGGGGCGCGCACGGCCATCTCAGGAAAGCCAGCGCTTGCGGCGGCGGTAATGCTTGACGTCCTTGAAGCTCTTTCGCCCCGCACTCGACAGGCCGAGATAAAACTCCTTGACGTCCTCGTTGGAGGCCAGTTCCTTGGCGTCGCCTTCCATGACGACACGGCCGTTTTCGAGGATGTAGCCAAAGTCGGCATAGCGCAGTGCAACCATGGTGTTCTGTTCGGCCAGCAGGAAGCTGACACGCTCGCTCTGGTTCAGGTCCTTCACGATCTCGAAGATTTCCTCGACGATCTGCGGTGCCAGCCCCATCGACGGCTCGTCGAGCAGGATCATCTCCGGCTTGGCCATCAGTGCCCGGCCGATGGCGCACATCTGCTGTTCGCCGCCGGAGGTGTAGCCCGCCTGTGTCATCCGGCGCTGTTTCAGTCGCGGAAAATAGTGGTAGACCTTTTCCAGGCTCTGCTTCAGTTCAGCGCGCGAAATACTGCGGGTATAGGCGCCGGTCAGCAGGTTCTCTTCCAGAGACAGGTGGGCAAAACAATGCCGTCCCTCCATGACCTGAATGACACCGCGCTTCACCAGCTCGTTGGGTGTCATCTGGTCGACACGCGTGCCTTTGAAAATGATGTCGCCTTTGGTCACATCTCCGCGCTCGGCACCGAGCAGGTTGGAAATGGATTTCAGCGTGGTCGACTTGCCGGCGCCGTTGGCGCCCAGCAGGGCGACGATCTTGCCCTTCGGCACTTCCAGCGAAACGCCTTTGAGCACGAGGATCACGTGGTCATAAATGACCTCGATGTTGTTGATCGAGAGGTAGGAATCTTCCGCCTCAGGATGATGTGTTGTTGTCGTCATAGTCTCCGTCCGCTAAGTCCGCCAGATCATCCGGCCCCCGCTAGGGTGACCGGATGAACCTGGCGAGTTAATGCAGCCCCGTCAGAGGGCCGTATTAACTGGCATTAGCTTTCCTTCGAACAGTCACGCGGGGTGATGTTCTTTTCCTTGGCATATTTCGCTGCAGATTCCTCGATCATCGGGCGGACAATTTCCTTGTCGGCATCGATCCAGTCGGTGATGACCTTCCACTGCTTGCCATCCCATTGCTGGAACTTCACCTTGCCGGAACCTTCGTGGTCGAGACAGCTCACCTTCAGATCAGGCATGAAACCCTCGGCACCCAACTCCTTCAGGCGCTTGGCATCGATGTTCAGATGCTCGAAGCCCCAGCGCATTTCTTCGCCGGAGAGCACCTTGCCCTTGCCGAACTTGGCCTGTGCGGTACGCATGGCTTCGACGGTGATGATGCCGTGCACCACGCCGCGGTTGTAGTAGACCGAGCCGATACGGGCCTTGTCTTCCATGTTGCCCTTGTTCTTCTTGTAGACCTTGTCCTGAATTTCCTTGATCACCGGATAACCGGCGCCGGCAACGTTGAAACCTGCAGCAATGAAGCCCTTGGCAGCATCACCGGCCGGGATGGTGTCTTCCTCGGCACCGGACCACCACACGCCAACGATCTTGTCACGCGGGAAGCCGATCTTGGCGGCAGCCTTGATCGCCGTCGGGTTCATGACGCCCCAGCCACGCAGGATGACCCAGTCCGGCTTTTCCTGACGAACCTTCAGCCACTGCGATTGCTGTTCGTTGCCCGGGTGAGCAACCGGCACGTGCACCACGGTGAATCCGTACTTTTTGGCCTGAACGTCGAGCAGCGGAATGGTTTCCTTGCCGTAGGCCGAGTCGTGGTAAATGTTCACGATCTTCTTGCCCTTGAGCTTGTCCATGCCGCCTTCCTTGGCACCGATGAACTTGATCTTGGCAGTGTTCTGCGACCAGTAGTTGGTCAGCAGCGGAAAGACCCACGGGAAGACGCGCCCGTCGGAAGCATCGGTACGACCGTAGCCGATGGTAACCATCGGAATCTTGTCCTGGGCAACCTTGTCGAGCACCGAGTAGGTGATGCCGGTCGACAGCGGCTGGAACACCGAATTACCGGAAGTCCCCTTCTTCTTCATGCGCTCGTAACACTCGACACCACGGGCATTGTTGTATTCGGTTTCGCATTCTTCCCAGGTCAGCTTGACGCCATTGATGCCGCCCTGCTCGTTGACCAGAGACATGTAATCGATCCAGCCGCCGTAGATACCGGAACCGCCGGCAGCATAGGCGCCGACACGGTAACTGGGCAGCCCGACAAACTGTTCATTGGCTTGCGCCAGGACAGAGGACGTCGTCAGGGTACTGGCAACAGCGACGGCAGAGAGCAGCAATTTGGCTTTGAGTTGCATGGGTTTGTCTCCTCGTTTAGTAGTGTGGTGTTACAACCTGCTCCGGAACCCCGAGGGGGGTACCGGATAAAGTTATCTTAGTGCGGGAAAGGCCACAGTCGCAATTTCTCCTTGGCGATCTGCCAAAGCCGCGCCAGCCCGTGCGGTTCGACAATCAGGAAAAAGATGATCAAGCCACCGAATACCATCAGTTGCAGGTTTGAGGCGATTGACGGCGGCAGGATGCCGGCAAAGACGTCCTGCACGATCACATCCAGGAAAATCGGCAACAAGACGATGAAGGCGGAGCCCAGGAAGGCACCGGAAATCGAGCCGACACCGCCGATGATGATCATGAACAGGATCTTGAACGACAGGTCCAGATTGAAGCCCTCCGGCTCAACCGTACCGAGGTAGGCGTAGGCATAGAGCGCCCCGGCGACACCGCAGTAGAAGGAACTGACCGCAAAGGCGAGGAGCTTGGTGTGCATGATGCGGATGCCGATCACCTCGGCCGCGACATCCATGTCGCGCACCGCCATCCAGGCTCGCCCGACCGAACTGCGCACCATGTTCTTGGCCATCAGCGCCAACGCGCTGACCACCGACAGAACAAGGAGATACTTGGCTTCCGGAGAGGCAAATTTGTACCCGAAAATCACCATATCCTGCGCCGTAATTACCCCCGACGACGAGTCGTTGGAGAACCAGCTGACCTTGGTCAGCAGCCAGACGATGAAGAACTGCGCTGCCAACGTTGCCACGGCCAGATAAAAGCCCTTGATGCGCAAACTGGGCAAGCCGAACAGGATGCCGACCAGCGCCGCCGCGAGACCGCCCAGCACAAACGCCACCAGCAGCGGCATACCATCAATGCGTAGCATGAAGTTGTAGGAGGCAAAAGCCCCGACTGCCATGAAGGCGGCAGAACCCAGCGACAACTGGCCGGCGTAACCGGTCAGGATATTGAGCCCGAGCGCTGCACACGAGAACACCAGGAACTGGATCAGGATGCCTTTCAACCAGTATTCGCTGGCCAGCATCGGCACCGCGATGAAGGCAATGACGAGCAGAATCATGATGCCGATGCGATCCTGGCGGATCGGAAAAATTTGCTGGTCGGCGGCATAGCTCGCCTTGAATTGACCTGCTTCACGGTAAAGCATGTTGTTTTCCTCTCTTTACCGAATCAAACGCGATCGATGTGCTTTTCGCCGAACAGGCCTTCAGGCCGAACGAGCAGAAACGCCAACGCCATCACGTAAGGGAACCACGAATCGAGACCGCCACCGACATAGCTGCCAAGATAAACCTCAGCCAGTTTCTCGGTGGAACCGATGATCAGACCGCCGACAATGGCCCCCGGAACAGAGGTAAAGCCGCCGAGGATCAGCACCGGCAGCGCCTTCAAGGCAGTGAAGGTCAGCGAGAACGAAACCCCGTTGCGGGCACCCCAGATCAGGCCGGCAACAAGCGCAACAAAACCGGCAACCGCCCAGACGATGCGCCAGATGGTCTGCAGCGGAATACCAATCGACAGCGCAGCCTGGTGATCATCGGCCACCGCGCGCAGAGCGCGGCCGATACGGGTGTATTGGAAAAAAAGAGCCAGGGCCGTGACCAGCACCGCCGCAACCCCGGCTGCAAAAAGGTCGAACTTGGAGACGCCAATGTCGGTCGCCTGCAAGATCCATTCGATCGGTTCATCCTGGATGCCGAGATCCAGGCCGCGTACGCTGGCACCCCACATGGCTTGCGCCAGACCTTCGACAAAGAAGGTGAGTCCAATGGTGGCCATGAACAATGCGATTGGCGGCTGATTGACCAATGGCCGCAGCACGATGCGCTCGGTGGCAATACCTAGGATGACCATGGCACCAAAGGCCAGCACCAGCGCCAACCAGAACGGAACTCCCAGTTCGAGAATGCCAACAAAGGTCAGCGCCGCGAAGAAGACCATCGCTCCCTGCGCGAAGTTGAAGACCCCGGAGGCCTTGTAGATCAGGACGAAGCCAAGTGCCACGAAGGAATACATCACCCCCGAGAGCAGCCCGCCGATCAGAACTTCCAGAAAGAACTGCATGCTTCCCTCCCTTAGTGTCCGACGCCAAGATAGGCGCGGATCACTTCCTCGTTGTTACGGACTTCGTCCGGAGTGCCATCGCCGATCTTCTTGCCGTAGTCGAGCACGACGACACGATCGGAGATATCCATGACGACCCCCATGTCGTGTTCGATGAGCACGATGGTGGTACCGAACTGGTCATTCACGTCGAGAATGAAGCGGCACATGTCCTGCTTTTCCTCAACGTTCATGCCAGCCATCGGCTCGTCCAGCAACAGCATCGTCGGCTCGGCAGCCAGCGCACGGCCCAACTCGACCCGCTTCTGCAGACCATAGGGCAAGCGGCCAACTGGTGTTTTGCGGATGTGCTGAATTTCGAGGAAGTCGATGACTTGCTCCACCTTCCTGCGGTGCTCCAGTTCTTCACGCCGGGCACGGCCGAAGTAGAAAGCCTGCTCGACAAAATTGGCCTTCATTTTGGTAATACGGCCGGTCATGATGTTGTCGAGTACCGACATGCCCTTGAACAGGGCGATGTTCTGAAAAGTGCGCGAGATGCCCTGCTTGGCCGCCTTATGCGGCTCCATGCGCCGGCGCTCCTCGCCGTGAAAGGCGATGCGCCCTTCCTGCGGATGGTAGACACCGTTGATGACATTGAGCATCGAGCTCTTGCCGGCGCCATTGGGACCGATGATGGCCCGGATCTCGTGCTCCTTCACATCGAAGGAAATGTTGGTCAGCGCCTTGACGCCCCCGAAACGCAGAGAGATGTTCTGCAGGTCGAGGATAACGTCGCCGATCTGTCGTCCGTTCATTGATTCACCCTAAGCTGCTTTTTTTACGACGGGGAGCGTCTTCGCATCGCGAATCTGCAAATCCGCCGAGATTTTGCCGCGCCGCCCGTCTTCAAATTTGACCTCGGTTTCGATGAACTGCGAGGCCTTGCCGCCGTATAGCGCATCGATAAGGACAGCGTATTTTTCCGAGATGAAGCCACGCCGAACCTTGCGCGTACGCGTCAATTCATCATCATCGGGATCGAGCTCCTTGTGCAGCACCAGGAAGCGATGGATCTGCGAATCGGCCAGCATGCCCTCAGCCACCAGCTCCTCGTTGATCTTCTCGACGCACTCCTGAATCAGCCCCAGCACCTCGGCCTTGGCGGCCAGATCGGCATAGCCGGAATAAGCGATACCACGACGCTCGGCCCAGTTGCCGACAGCACCAACGTCGATGTTGATGAAGGCGCAGACCATGTCGCGGTCGTGACCGAAGCAGACAGCTTCCTTGATGTGCGGGAAGAACTTGAGTTTGTTCTCGATGTAGTTCGGGGCAAACATCGCGCCGTTCGAGAGCTTGCCCACGTCTTTGGCACGGTCGATGATCTTGAGGTGGCCGTCATCATCGAAGAAGCCGGCGTCGCCAGTCATGAAATAGCCATCGGCATTGATCGATTCGGCGGTGGCATCCGGTCGTTTGTAGTAACCCTTGAGCACCATCGGCCCCTTGACCAGGATCTCACCGCTATCGGCAATCTTGACCTCGACGCCCGGCGCCGCCATGCCGACCGAATCCAGCTTGATCTGGCCATCCGGCTGCAGACAGACGTAAGCACAGGTTTCGGTCTGTCCATAGAGCTGCTTGAGGTTGATACCGATCGAACGGTAGAACCGGAAGAGGTCCGGGCCGATGGCCGCGCCGGCTGTGTAGGCGATGCGAATCCGGCTCATGCCAAGGACGTTTTTCAGTGGCCCATAGACCAGCAGATTGCCGAGCACGTAAAGCATGCGATCGCCGAAACCCACTGATTTACCGTCGAGGATATCGGCACCGCTACGACGCGCCACCTTCATGAAATAGTGGAACATCTTCTGCTTGATCGCACTGGCATCCTCCATGCGAATCATGACCTGCGTCAGCAGATTCTCGAAGACGCGCGGCGGGGCGAAATAATAAGTTGGCCCGATTTCGCGCAGATCGGTCATCACCGTATCGCCCGATTCCGGGCAATTGATGGTGAAGCCGGTCACCAGCGCCTGGCCGAAGGAGAACAGATGATCCCCCACCCAGGCCATCGGCAGGTAGGAAAGAATGTCTTCGGCGTCGGTCAGCCGGTCAAACTCGGCGCCGCCACGGGCAGAGGCAATGAAGGCATTGTGCGTCTGGCAGACGCCCTTCGGCTTGCCGGTGGTCCCCGAGGTGTAGAGCATGACACTGACGTCGTCAGCCGCACCCTGCGCCACTTCTTCCGGCAGAAAATCCGGGTGATTCTGGTTGTGGATCCTGCCCATCGCCATCAGCGCTTCGATGTCGTGAATGAAGGGCTGGGTGTAGTGGCGCATGCCGCGCGGATCGTCATAAACGATGTGCTCGAGCGCCGGCAACTGATCCTTGATCTCAAGCAGCTTGTCGACCTGCTCCTGATCCTCGGCCAGGGCGAAGCGTACGCCCGCATCCTGCAGCACGAAGAGCATTTCGGCACCGACCGCATCCTGATAGAGCGGAACAGGCACGCCGCCGAGACACTGCACGGCAGTCATCATCATGTAGAGGCGGGGACGATTGTCACCGATGATGGCGAGGTTGTCGCCACGCTTGAAGCCCATCTCGGCAAGACCGCAGGCCATGGCGGTGACGTGGTCAGCCACATCGGCCCAGGACCACGATTGCCAGATACCAAGATCCTTTTCGCGCATGGCCGTCTTATTGCCACGCACCTGCGCATGATAGAACAGCAGACGCGGGAACGTATCCAGCGCCCTGGTAGCCGATTCCGGCATTTTGTCTCCTCCGTTATTGCAGGCCGCCCATTGGTGGGATGCCCATTAATTTTATGCTGCCACCGTCCATCCACGATGCCTCGCCAGTCAATTGGCTGGCCCCGCGAACCGGGCAGTCCCGAGGGCCCGGAAAGCCCCCTTGATGCATGGCAGTGTAGCCACACTACAGGACTATAATTGTCGCCATCCTTACAATTCGCAAAAAAATTCATGCAAACACTCGCTGATGCCCTGCGCGACTCGGCCTGGGGCCGGGAGCTGACCCTGGAAGAATTCGACCGGGCGCTTGCTGGCACAGTCGAACGCCGCATAGAACCGGGCGCCTTTGTCTGCATGAAGGGAGAACCGGTAGACCACTGGATGGGCGTCATCGACGGGTTGGTCAAGATGGCTAGTTGCTGGGTGACAGGCAAGACCACGACTTTTACCGGACTGACAACCGGCGGCTGGTTCGGCGAAGGCTCACTGCTCAAGAAGGAAACCCGAAAATACGATGTGATGGCGCTACGCGAATCCCGCGTCGCCTACATGAATCGCGCCACCTTCCTCTGGCTGATGGATCACAGCATCCCCTTCAACCGTTTCCTGATCACCCAGCTGAACGAGCGACTCGGCCAGTTCATCGGCATGATGGAACACGAACGCCTGCTCGATACCGACGCCCGCCTGGCACGCAACCTCGCCGCCATGTTCAACCCGCTGCTCTATCCAGGCACTGGCCGCGAACTGCAGATTTCGCAGGAAGAAATCGGCTTCCTCGCCGGCCTCTCGCGCCAGCGCGTGAATCAATCCCTGAAAGCCTTGCAGGAAGCCAACCTGCTACGCCTTGAATACGGCAAGCTCGTCATCCTCGACCTGGACGGCCTGCGCAACTACGGCGGCTGATGTCCGAAAAACCGGCGCAAAAAAAGCCGGCTAAACGCCGGCGAAGTACTGCTACGAGGGTGCAACAAACCATTTTCACCGCATCAGCTTGCCACTCTTGCTGACGATGGTGACTTCGGCAAACCGCGAACCGAGGTGGCTTCCACCGGCATAGTTCACCGGGAAGCCGCCGGTATCAAAATCTCGCATCGACTCCAGGGCAGTCACCAGTTTTTCACGCGACAGTTGGGGCCCGGCACGACGCAGCGCCTCGACCATCACTTTGGCTGCGATATAACCTTCCAGCGTCGTATAGGTAATCCCGGATGCAGGCTGCATGGCTGCTGGAATCTGCCGCATCTCGCGGACCACCGGCGCCGTAGCATTGTCAGGAAACGGCACTACCTGAGAAATGGCGACACCTGCAGCCTCCGCCCCCAGTTCGGCATTCAAGGCCTTGACCCCAACCACCGACAGCGCAAAGAACTGTGGCATCCGGCCGGCAAGACGCATCTGCTTGACGAAGGCGGCAGTCGGTTTGTAGGTACTGATCATGACCACCGCCTGCGGATCAGATGCACCGATGTGCTTGACGGCTGCACCCACATCGTTCTTGGTCTTGTCGTAAATGCCGGTGGCCAGCACCTTTAGCGAACGCCTGGCCAACGCCGCCTCGACGCCGCTCAACCCGGCCTTGCCAAATGCATCGTCCTGGTAGAAAACGGCGATGCGATTGATGCCAAGCGTTGTCAGCTGATCGATGATTTTCTCAGCCTCGTCGCCATAGCTGGCACGCAGCCAGAAGGTCGTCGGCGACGGCTGGGCCCGCAGCCCGTCCGAACCGGTATAGGGAGCAACCGAAGGCAGGCTACGCTCGTTGATCAGCGGCATCAGTGCCGCATAGTTGGCGCTACCGAACATGCCGAAGAAGGCGAAGACGTTTTCTTCCTCAACCAGCTTCTTCGCGTTGGCCACGGTCTTGTCGACAACGTAAGCATCATCCAGCGTCAGCAGCTCGATCTTGCGACCATGAACGCCCCCCTTGCTGTTCACCCAGTTGAAATAGGTTAGCGCGCCGTCGCGGTATTCGCTGCCCAGCTCCGTCAGTGGACCGCTCAGGGGCAGCGACTGCCCCAGCTTGATGCTGCCTCCCTGCTGCGCGTGGGACAAGGCCGGCAACAGCAACAGCGAAATGAAATACAGGCTCGCGCACAAGGCACGGTAGAGGTAGGGCATGAAGGGTCTCCTTTGGCGTGCTGGCAGGTCTCATTGACGCCCGGTATTGGCTCCGGTTTCGCGCCCACCACCCCACTCTCTGGCGGAGTTGGAACTTATGAGGGGGAGTCTAAAAGAGGGGCGCGCAGAAGACTGTCTTCCGATGGACATTTGCACCGTATGGAAAGGAAATATGAGGCGCTACACCAGTCAAAAACTGACGAACAAACCACGCCCCCCTACCGCACACACTGAAAAACCCAGGGCAGCGCTATTTGGCCAGCGGCGTCTTGCCCACCCCGGAGTCGGTCGAGTCGAGAACACTCCCGCCCGGTACGCCCCCCGCAGACGGTGGGTCAATCTGCTGCATGCCGCCGCCCATCTTGTCCGGTACCCGAGGCAAACGGCTCCGGCGCAGCGCCTCGAAGTCGGGCGCCTGGTCGGTGTAATTCACCTTACCATCCGCGCCATACGTGGGGTAAAGCGTGAACGGCACGGTCGTCACCGGGTCCTTGCCCGGCTGGGTGACGTGCACCACCAGCCGTTCGGCCGCCGGCGCCCCCGTCACTGCCGGCTTGCCCGGATCGAACACGGCACCGGCCGAACGCGGTCCGCCGAAAGCCCGATCAGCCCCCATCGACCCCCAGGCCGTGCCCGGGATCTGGTCAGCCGACATCATGCCGCTTTCCAGCATGCGTGAGCCGCTGCCCCAGTCCTGCCAGCCGGTATCGTGGGTCTTGCGCCACGGCCCGCCATCGACGCTCTCGTAGCGCTGGATGCGGATCTTTGCCCACCAGTCCTCCCATATCTCGTAGTGCAGCCACTCGCCAGGCTCCGCCTGTTGCACAGCACACCCCCCCGACGGCAAGTACTGCAAGCGCTCCATGACCGCCTGATGTACGACCCCCTTATCCTCGGCCTGATCGACGTCGACGCTGACCAACAGCTTGCCGTCCGGACGGTACTGCCCGCCGACCTTGATGGCGGTGCCTGTCGGCGTATCGGCAAAGGTCTGCTTGTCCTTTATCGGATCATCCGCCAGTGCCGGTTTGTCGCCCCCCGGCGAAGCGCCAGGGAAGGGGCTGCCGCCGCCAAGATTACCTCCACCTCCGCCACCACCGACGTTGCCGCGACCGCCAAGAAAACCGCCGAGAAAGCCGAGGACCGCCTTGCCGGTTTCAGCTGCCTTCTGTTCGCCGCCATAGCCATACTTCTCGCGCGGCCCGATGGTGATCGGCTTGGCCGGTGGGAAGGTGCAGGCGCCACCGCCTGCCGGCGCGAGCCGAGCATCCTTCTGCCCTTCGGCCGCTGGCGCTGCACCGGAAGTGCCGGAAGCGCCAGGAGGGGCCGCCGTACCACGCGGCTCCGAAGTTGGCTGCGTGCAATTCCGGTTGCAGGCTTCAAGCTGGCGGCGGACAACATCGATGCCGCGCTCCAGGCCTTCGACCTTCTCCGCCTGACGGCGAATCATCGCCTCGGTTTGTGCGACCAGAACCGCCTTGGCACGCACCACCTCCGGATCATCCGGCACCCGGCGATCCATCCCCTGCCCGGCCGTGGCCTCGGTGTAGTCCTTGCGCATGCGATCGAGCACCGCACTTTCGCGCTGCCATTCGGCCTGCTGTTCGGTCAGCCGACGCGCTTGTGCGCTGCAATCCGGGCAGGCTGCGGGCGTCGGTGCGGCAGCCGGCGGAGCGCGACGTGATGTCTGCTCATTCGCCTCGTTTGCCGCATCAACCGAATCGAGGATGCGCGCCGACGGCGCCGGATCGATCTGCTGCATACCGCCCCCCTTGTCTTGCAGAGGCTTGACGGGGCCGACCTTGTCGCCTTTGAGTGGAGGATCACCATCCTTGGCAACTGCCGTTGCCGATTTCCCTTCCTTCGCGGGCGCCCCGTCCTTGAGTGCCTGCCGCCTGACCTCCTTGTCACCATCCGCCTTTTCAGACTTGTCACTCAGCCTGGACTTGCGGCTATCTGCCTCACCGGACAAGGTGGTATACCGCTGCGCATCCTGCGCGCTGCCACCGTCGCGTACCTGGTTGGTGAAGTAGGTGTCGATCCGACTGGCATCAACACCGGACATATCCCGTATCTGCTTGCGGCACCCTTTCACGCATTCCTTGAGGCGCTCCAGCAATTCCCGCGCACGCGCGGCCAGCGCTTCTGCCTCTGCTGTGATCCGGTCGATCCGCCCCTGAACTTCCGCACGCCGGGTTTTCGCTTCGGCCAGCTGACGCTCATCGCGCCGGAGGTTGCTCGCCGACATCTTGCGATTGGCTCGCGATTCATCGAGATTGCTCTGGGCGCGCGCCTCATTCCGGGCCGCCTCGGCCAACTCGCCCTGGCGCAGCGCCTCCGCTTCCGAAACCTTGTTGCGCGATCCGGCCAGCGCATTGGCGTAGGCCTCGAAAATCCCTGAGCACAGATTGCGGCAATGCAGATCGGCCATGTTCCAGCCTTCGGGCAAAGGCGGCGGGGCGGGAGGAGCGGAAGGCGATGGCGGCGGAGCTTCGTCCGCTGCGGGAGCGCCCAGGCCAAGAGCGCCTTTCAGGCGATTGACGGTCTTCCACTCCTCGGCGGGCGGATCGGTCAGCCAGCCGACCTTGGTACAGGCAATTTCCAGCTTGCGCGCAAATTCCTGGGTTTTGGCGATCAGTTCATCAAGGCGCGCAATTTCGGCATCGTCGGCACCCTGCGCCCTCGCCCGTTCGCCGCTGATCACCAGATTGCGGAAATGCGAACGCAACTGGATGAGCCAGAGGCTGCAGGTTATTTTCCCGGAATTGAGGGTCAGATCACCGAGTGCACCGGTGATTCCGCGGCCGGCATCGGCACCCCGCTGGCCGCCGATGGCGGCAGCACTTGCTGCGTTGTAGAGGGCGTCACCGGCGTTTTGCACCTCTTCGTCCAAACCCATCTCGGACAGAGACTCGCCGACCAGACCTGCGCGGACCTCACCGACGCCAAGAATGAGAACTGCCACCGACAACGACAAGGCGCGAAACAGATTCAGGGCGTTGGTCATGGCACCCTCCTTTTTGCTCTTGTTTTCCGGCGCAATGCTCAACACCTGACGCACGTCGGTTTAGGGAAGCATAGGAAATCCAGTTTCACATTTCAAATCGGCCCGGCATGCTTTCACGCAAAAAAACGGCCGGCCAAACGGGCGTCTGGCCGGCCAACACTTACTAACGAGGATGTTTGCTGTTCACCTTCGATGTAAAAACCCTTACATGCTCCTGCGGTACTGCCCACCTACTTCATAAAGCGCCGACGTAATCTGCCCGAGCGAGCAGACGCGCACCGCATCAACCAGCACGGCAAAGACGTTGCCATCCTCGATCACCGTCTGGCGCAGCTTATCGAGCATGGCGCCGGACTGGCTGGCATTGCGCTGCTGGAAGTCACGCAGGCGCTTGATCTGCGACTGCTTCTCTTCCTCGGTCGAACGCGCCAGCTCGATCTCGACCTGGGCATCACCCTTCGGGTTGCGGAAGGTGTTAACGCCGATGATCGGGTAGGAACCGTCGTGCTTCTTGTGTTCGTAGTAGAGCGACTCTTCCTGGATCTTGCCGCGCTGGTAACCGGTTTCCATCGCACCGAGCACGCCGCCGCGGGCAGCGATGGCTTCGAATTCCTTGAGCACGGCTTCTTCCACCAGATCGGTCAGTTCGTCAAAGACGAAGGCACCCTGGTTCGGGTTCTCGTTCTTCGACACGCCCCACTCACGGTTGATGACGAGCTGGATGGCCATGGCGCGGCGCACCGATTCGTCGGTCGGCGTCGTGATCGCCTCGTCGTAGGCGTTGGTGTGCAGCGAGTTGCAGTTGTCGTAGATGGCGATCAGTGCCTGCAGCGTGGTGCGGATATCGTTGAAGTCCATCTCCTGCGCGTGCAGCGAGCGGCCGGAAGTCTGGATGTGGTACTTCAGTTTCTGCGATCGCTCGTTGGCACCGTACTTGTTCTTCATCGCCACCGCCCAGATACGGCGGGCGACACGGCCGATCACCGAGTACTCCGGGTCCATGCCGTTGGAGAAGAAGAACGACAGGTTCGGCGCGAAGTCGTCGATATGCATGCCGCGCGCGAGGTAGGCTTCGACGTAGGTGAAGCCGTTGGCCATGGTGAAGGCCAGCTGCGAGATCGGGTTCGCGCCGGCCTCGGCGATGTGATAACCGGAGATCGACACCGAGTAGAAATTCTTCACGTCGTTATGGACGAAGAACTCCTGGATGTCGCCCATCATCTTCAGTGCAAACTCGGTCGAGAAGATGCAGGTGTTCTGGCCCTGGTCTTCCTTCAGGATGTCGGCCTGTACCGTACCGCGCACGTTGGCGAGCACCCATTCACGGATCTTCTGCGCTTCGTCCTCGGTCGGTTCGCGGCCGTTGTCGGCCTTGAACTTCACGAACTGCTGATCCATTGCCGTGTTGAAGAAGCAGGCCAGGATAATCGGCGCCGGGCCGTTGATGGTCATCGACACCGAGGTCGTCGGTGCACACAGGTCGAAGCCGTCGTAGAGCACTTTCAGATCGTCGAGGGTAGCGATCGAAACACCTGAGTTGCCAATCTTGCCGTAGATGTCCGGACGCTCATCGGGGTCGCAGCCGTAAAGCGTGACCGAGTCGAAAGCGGTGGACAGGCGCTTGGCGGCCATGCCTTCGGAGACGCGCTTGAAGCGGCGGTTGGTGCGGAAGGCGTCGCCCTCGCCGGCAAACATGCGGGTCGGATCCTCATTCTCGCGCTTGAAGGCGAAAACGCCGGCAGTGAAGGGGAAGGAGCCGGGAACGTTTTCCTTCATCAGGAAACGCAGCACCTCGCCGTCGTCGGCGAATTTCGGCAGGATGACCTTGCGGATCTTGGTGCCGGACAATGACTCGGTGACCAGCTGGGTGCGGATTTCCTTGTCGCGGATCTTCACCACGTACTCGTCACCGCTGTAGGCCTTCACCGTATCCGGCCACATGTCGAGCAGCTTCTTCGCCTTCGGGTCGATCTCGCTATCTTTCCACGCGATCAGCTCATCGAAGTCCTTGGCCTGCTTGCCGCAGCCGTCAAAGATGGCTTTCGACATGCGCAGCGCCTGCCGCTCGCGGGCCAGCGATTCCTGTTTCTCTGTGTGCTGGTGATAGCCGCGCACCGTCTCGGCGATCTCGGCCAGGTAGCGCACGCGCTGCGTCGGCACGATGGCGCGCGAGCCGGAGGAATGTTTCACCGTTACCAGCGGCAGCTTGCCCGACTGCAGCTTCAGTCCGAACTCGCCGAGTTTCGGCACCAGCGCCTGATAGAGCGCGGTAATGCCGTCATCGTTGAAGCGCGCGGCCTGCGTGCCGAACACCGGCATCTCCTCGGTCGGCGTGCCGAACATTTCGCGGTTGCGCTGATACTGTTTCCGGACATCGCGCAGCGCATCCTCGGCACCCTTGCGGTCGAACTTGTTGATGGCGACGAAGTCGGCGAAGTCGAGCATGTCGATCTTCTCCAGCTGCGAGGCAGCACCGAACTCCGGGGTCATGACGTAGAGCGAGACATCGACGAAAGGCACGATGGCAGCATTGCCCTGGCCGATGCCGGAGGTCTCGACCACCACCAGATCGAAGCCGGCCAGCTTGCAGGCGGCGATCACTTCCGGCAGCGCGGCCGATATTTCCGAGCCGGTGTCGCGGGTGGCCAGCGAACGCATGTAAATGTTTGGATGCTCGATCGCGTTCATGCGGATGCGGTCGCCGAGGAGCGCGCCGCCGGTGCGCTTGCGCGAAGGATCGATGGAGACGATCGCCAGCTTCAGCGCGTCGTTCTGGTCGAGGCGGAAACGGCGCACCAGTTCGTCGGTCAGCGAGGATTTGCCGGCGCCGCCGGTACCGGTGATACCAAGCACCGGCACTTCGACCGATGCGGCGGCAGTGATGATGTCCTTCTTCGCGCCTTCCGGATAAACACCGTTTTCCAGGCCGGTGATGATCTGCGCCAGCAGACGGCGATCGCCCGAGCGCAGCGACTCCAACACCTTGCCGGCGGCAGGCACCTGCGGCCCGAGGTCGACGTCGCACTGCGTCACCAGATCGTTGATCATGCCCTGCAGGCCCATGCCCTGGCCGTCTTCCGGCGAGTAGATGCGGGTCACGCCGTAGGCATGCAGCTCCTTGATTTCGGAGGGCACGATAACGCCGCCGCCGCCACCGAAGACCTTGATGTTCTCACCGCCGCCCGCTTTCAGCAGGTCGATCATGTACTTGAAGAATTCGACGTGGCCACCCTGATAGGAAGTGATGGCGATGCCCTGCACGTCCTCCTGCAATGCCGCGTTCACGATCTCCTGCACCGAGCGATTGTGGCCGAGGTGAATGACCTCCGAGCCGGTCGACTGCAGGATGCGACGCATGATGTTGATCGAGGCGTCATGGCCGTCGAACAACGAGGCGGCAGTAACGAAGCGCACCTTGTTCTTCGGCTTGTAGGGGGAAATCTTCTTGGCGATGGACAGGTCAGTCATGGCGGGAACCCCGAAAGGCAGATTGGATCGTGCCATCCTACGCCTGCCGCAAACCCGTCACCAGTGCGAAAAAAACCTATAATCGTGCAAATTGCGCCAAATTCAGCAATCGCAAAAACGCCCCGGAGCCCTCTGTTATGGCGGAAGTTCAAAAAAACATTGCAAAATCCGCCACGGGAAGCACCCCACGTGGCACGGTTGCGCCAGCCTTCGTCAGCGGCATGCTGGCCGGCGCCCGGCATGCCGGCCACGACCCGGCGCAGATCCTCGCCGCCGTTGGCATCGATGATCGCTGCCTGGCCCCCGATGGGCTGCGGGTCCCGCTCAACGACTATGCGGCGCTCTATAACCACCTCAATCTCGTTCTCGACGACGAAGCCTTCGGCCTCTTCACTCACCCCATGCGCGTCGGCTGTTTCGAGTTTCTCTGCCGGGCGGCGATCACCGCACCGCATCTGGAAGAAGCGCTGGGGCGCAGCATCCGCTTCCTGCGCGCAGTCCTTCCGGACATGGCCATTCGCATCCGCCGCGATGGCGATAGCGCCATACTTGAAATTGCCGAACGACAGCCGCTGGCTATCGACCGAGTCTTTTCCTACGAATGGTTGTTGCGCCTGCTGCACGGGCTCGCCTGCTGGCTGGTCGGGCGCGGCATCGCGCTCGATGCCGTCGATTTTCCCTACCCGCGCCCGGCCCATGCCGACGACTATGCACTGATCTACACCGCCAACAGCCAGTTCGACGCCCCCTGGCTCAGCGCCCGGATCGCCGCCAACCTGCTCGAACTTCCCGTCTGCCGCGATGAAGCAGCGTTGCAGCATTTCCTGGACGGCGCCCCAGGCAAACTGACCATGCTTTACCGCCGTGACCGCGAACTCGTTCAGCGCGTCCGCGACCATCTGCGCAACGCCCTGCCGGAGCTACCCGAATTCCATGAAACCGCCGCCGCACTGCAAATGACCCCGCGCACGCTCAACCGCCGGCTGGAAGATGAAGGCTCCAGTTTCCGTGCAATCAAGGACGCCCTGCGCCGCGATATCGCTCTGGCACGGATCACGAAAACTCAGCAGCCAGTTGCTGCAATCGCTGCAGAACTGGGGTTTTCAGACCCCTCGGCCTTCTTTCGCGCCTTCGTCGGCTGGACCGGAATTTCCCCCAGCGCCTATCGGCGGCGCTTGCGCGCCTGAATCGCCGCGCAAGCGCAGTAAAAATAGTGCTTGTGCTAACGCAACTATCCCCTCATACTCCGAATGCGAGTTTTTTCAAGCAGTGCAAAAGCGGCTAAACGCCGTGCCTCGTTTCAACGGTACACCTGTTCGGCAGCTCATCCGTCTTGATTCTCGTTTTCCCGGGCAATTGCTCGATTTTTATTGTTTTAAGTTAGGAAGCTATCAACATGGCAACTGGTACCGTTAAGTGGTTCAACGACGCTAAAGGTTTTGGTTTTATCACCCCGTCCGACGGTGGTGAAGATCTGTTCGCGCACTTCTCCGCGATTCAAGGCAACGGCTTCAAGTCGCTGCAAGAGAACCAAAAGGTCACGTTCGACATCGTGACCGGCCCGAAGGGCAAGCAGGCCGCTAACATCCGTCCTGAGTAAGCCTTACGGCCTACGTCAAAAAGCCCGGTTCGCCGGGCTTTTTTGTTTTCTGGCCTTGCTGGCGGACAACGCTCCCCACCACCACGACAGACACCGCTTGCGCGACCCCCACGCTGTCCATGACAATCGACTTCCCAGCCGATTAAAGACAGAGCCACCGTGAGCACAGATCACGCACACCGACTGACCGAAAAAGCAGCCCACGGAGAACTCGCCGGCAAGGCCGAGTTGCTTGGGCTACTCGCCAGCGTCAGTCAGGAATTTGCGGCCTCACCCGTCATGGGTGAAACATTGGCCAACGCCACACAGAAGATTCTCGACTATATGGACACCGAAGCTGTGTCCATTTTTCTGCTCGACGACAGTCAGCAGCACCTGACCTGTGTCGCCTGCGCCGGGCCGGTTTCGATCGAAGGGCTGACCATCGGTGCCGCACAGGGCATCGTCGGGCGAGCGGTGGCTTCCCGTTGCGTGCAGATGGTGCGCGACACGGCGGCTGATGCCGATTTTTCGGGCGCCGTCGATGACATCACCGGCTTTCGCACGCGCTCCATCCTGTGCGCGCCGCTCAGCCTCAAGGCACGCAGCCTCGGCGCACTGGAAGTCATCAACAAGCGCTCCGGTGACGGGCTGTTCGGCGACGACGATAAACAGTTGCTGCAAGCACTGGCTGGCATGGTCTCTCTGGCGATCAGCAATGCCCAGATGACCGAGGCGCTGGTAGAGCAGGAGCGCATCCGCCGCGAACTCGATCTGGCGCGCGAAATACAGCGCAGTCTGCTACCCGCAGACGGCGATTCCGGCTTCCCGGTGTGCGGGCTCAACTATCCAGCCAGCGAAGTCTCCGGCGATTTTTATGATTTCTTTGTCCTGCCGGATGGCTGCATCGCCTGGGGACTGGGCGACGTTTCCGGCAAGGGGATGAACGCCGCCATGCTGATGGCCAAGACCATCAGCCTTTTCCGCTGCCTGGGAAAGACAACGGCGGACATGGCGCAGTTGCTGACCACGATCAACAACGAGATCAGCGAAACTGCCAGCCATGGCATGTTCGTGACCATGGTCGCCGGCGTCCTCGATCCAGCGTGTGGGGAAGTACGCTTTGCCAACGCCGGCCATCAGCCACCGCTGTATCGCGACGCTGATGGCAGTTACCACGAGATCGAAGCTGAATGCCCACCACTCGGCGTGCTACCCGATGTCTGCTATATCGAGCAGACCTTGCGTCTCAATTCCGGACGCCTGTTCGTTTTTACCGACGGCGTCACCGAGGGACGCACGGCGAATGGCGAAATGCTCGGCCTGCCTGGCCTGCTGGCGCTGCTCGACGAGAATGCCGACGCAGCGCCAGCGGCGCAGCTGGCGCGGGTTGCCGGCCTAATCAATCGCCCCGGTACGCGGCTGTTCGACGACCTGACCATGCTGGCCGTGGGCTGATCGTGCCATGAGCGTCCTTCTCACCCGCGATTTCCCGGCCAACACAGAAACCCTGGCCGCCGTGCGTAGCGCCGTCCATACGGCGGCCAGTGCCGCCGGTGCCGACGCTGACTGCGCCGCCGAAGTTGTCCTGGCGGTCAACGAAGCCTGCATGAACATCATCCAGCATGGCTACCGTTTTGCGCCGGGCAAAGTATTCCGCATCGAACTGAAAGCCGCTGATGGCGTGCTGGAGATCCTGCTCTGCGACAACGGTGAAGCAGTCAGCGAACGCCAACTCAAGCCGCGCGCCCTCGACGATGTTCGGCCGGGGGGACTGGGGGTGCACTTCATCCGTGCGCTGACCGATACAATGGCCTACCTGCCGCCGGACAAAACCTGGCAGAACCGGCTGCAGATGATAAAGCGCGTCAGCTGACAGGCTGCACGTCAACAACAGGGGATCGCGTCCGTGGAAATCAGTATCAGGGAAATAGCGCCATTCCGCATCGTCAGCCTCTCCGGCGATGTCGACCTGCACTCCTCACCACAGGCCAGGCAGGCCATACTTGAAGCGATCAAGCAAAAGCTGCCGCTGCTGGTCGAACTCGCCGCCGTCCGCTATATGGACAGTTCCGGCGTGGCTAGCCTGGTCGAGGGCTATCAGGCGGCACGCAAGCAAGGCACCGAATTCGGCCTCGCCGCCGTCGCCACCCCGGCGATGAATGTTCTCAAGCTGGCGCGCCTTGACCGGGTCTTCCCGATCCACGCCTCGGTCGAAGCGCGCCTGGCCCGTGATGCCTAAGCTCCCCGCCGCGCCAGGCCCCCTCGCCAGCTTCGTTGCCGGCATCGGCTTGCGTGCCGTCGACGCCGTGCGCGAGGTCGGCTACCTGTCAGCGCTTCTGTTCGAGGCTTTCTACTGGCTGCTCATGGGTCACCGCCGCCGGCAGCCGGTGCGGCTACGCGCCATCTTCAAGGAAGCCGTTGGCGTTGGCGTCAACGCCATCCCCATCGTCGGCCTCGCCTCCTTTGCCACCGGCATGATGCTTGCCATCCAGGGCATCTATTCGCTACGCACCTTCGGCGCCGAGGATCAGGTGGTGCTCGGCATCGCACTGTCGGTCACGCGCGAATTTGCACCACTGATCACCGGCATCTTCGTTGCCGGTCGCTCCGGCTCGGCCATCGCGGCGCGTATCGGCACCATGCAGATTTCGCAGGAGATCGACGCCTTACGCGTCATCGGCATCAACCCGGTGCGCTACCTGGTAGCACCGCTGCTCGCGGCCATGCTGCTGACGCTGCCGGCGCTGACCATCATGTCCGATCTGCTGGCACTGCTTGGCGGCGCCCTTTACTGCGCGGGTGAACTCTCGCTACCGCCAGCGATCTTTTTCAGCCGGGTGTTCGAGGCGCTGGTCATCGATGATGTATTGCAAGGCGTTGCCAAAGGCCTGGTCTTTGCAGTGGTCATCACCCTCATTGGCTGTGGCAATGGCTTCGGCGTCACCGCCGGCGCTGAGGGGGTCGGCCGGGCCACGACCCGCGCCGTGGTACTCGGCAGTATCGGCATCATTCTGGCCGACATGGTCTTCACCTTCCTGACCAGCCGCTGAGATGAGTACGCACGCCAACCCCGGCTACGCCATTGAGGTCCGCGACCTCGTCACCCACTACGGGCCGCGGAAGATCCTCGACGAGATCAACTTCACTGCGGCGCAGGGCGAGATCATGGTCATCATGGGTGGCAGCGGCTCGGGCAAGAGCACGCTCTTGCGCCACCTGCTCGGCCTGCACCAGCCGACCTCGGGCAGCATCAAGCTGCTAGGCAAGGACATCACGAAGATGAGCGCCGACGAGATGTTCGATCTGCGCAAGAACATGGGCGTCGCCTTCCAGGGCGGGGCGCTGTTCAACTCGATGACGGTCGGCGAGAACGTCGAGCTGCCGCTGCGTGAACATACGAAACTCGACGACGCCACCATCAAGATCATGAGCCGCATGAAGCTGGAGGTGGTCAATCTTGCCGGCTTCGAGGACTTGATGCCATCGGAGCTTTCCGGCGGCATGATCAAACGCGCCGCACTGGCCCGCGCCATTGTCATGGACCCGAAGCTGCTGTTCTTCGACGAGCCCTCCGCCGGCCTCGACCCGGTCGCCTCCGCCGAACTCGACGACCTGATCCTGACCCTGCGCGACGCGATGAACATGACCATCGTCGTCGTCACGCACGAACTGGAGAGCGCCTTCAAGATCGCCGATAGCATCACCGTCCTCGACCAGGGCCGCATCCTCATGTCCGACCGCACTGCCGCAGTACGCGCCAGTGATCACCCGCGCATCCGCGCATTGCTCGACCGTACGCCGCGCAGCGATGTGCTCGATGCCGATGAATATATGGACCGATTGACCCGGGAGGCTTCCTGACCGTGAAACGCGACAATATCAATTACCTGGCAGTCGGTAGCTTCGTGCTGCTGATGGGTGCCGTTCTCCTCTACGGGCTGTACCGGATCACCGGGCACTCCGGCAAGGGCACCCTCTATCTCACCCATTTTCCCAACGTTGCCGGGATCAAGACCGGATCGGTAGTGACCTTTGAAGGCTACGAGGTAGGCAACGTCGAACAGATCGAGCCGGTGACGCATGAGAACCGGACGCGCTACCGCATCAGTCTGAACATCAACAAGCCAGCTCGCATTCCGGCTGACAGCCGGGCGCTGATCTCGACGCCGGGCCTCTTGAGTGCCCCGTTGGTCGAGATCAAGGAAGGTGAGAGTCGGGATATTCTCGCCGCTGGCGGTGAAATTCGCGGCGTCGCTGGCGGCAACCTGATGGAGTCGATGGCTGCCCTGGCCGGCCAACTGGGGGAAATTGCCGAGACAGGCGTCAAGCCGCTGCTTGCCCAGATCGGCAAACGCGTCGACACCCTGGGCTCCAGCATGGAGAAAAACCTGCCGCCGGCGATGGAAGACCTGCGCTCGACACTGGCACGCATCAACAACACCGCCAAGCGTGTGGAGGTGTTGTTCAACGACGAGAACGTCAAGCGCATGCAGAGCGCTCTCGGCAACGCGGACGAAGCCTCGGCCAGCGCACTCAAGCTCTCGCGGGAGCTGCATGCCGTCACCCTCGAAGTCAGCGGGCTGGTCAAGGACTCGCGCGGCATCGTAAGCAGCACCGGCAAGGAACTCGAATCCTCGCTGCGCCGCGCCGACGCCGTGCTTTACCAGCTCGAATCCACCGGCCGCCACCTCAACGAATTCAGCCGCCAGGTGCGTGAAAACCCCTCTGTCCTCATCAACAGCCGGCCACCGGCCGACACTGCCGGAGAACCGAAATGACGCGAAAGTTCATTCTCCCATCCCTGCTGCTGACACTTGGGCTGGCTGGCTGCGGCAGCGCCCCGCCCGCCCCCGCCGACCACTTCTACCGGCTGCAGACCCCAGCGCAGTCATCAACGGCACCGGCAGCCAATATCGAGATCCGCCGCGTGCAGGCCGACAGCCTCTATGCCGAGCGCCCCATTGTCTACAGCGATGCCGGCAACCTGCGCCAGCTGCGCCAGTACCACTACCACCTGTGGCTCTACCCACCAGCGCAGATGGTCCGCGACGACCTGCGCGCACAGCTGCAGAAGGCCAACCTCGGCAGCAAGGGGGCGCTGACCGTAGACGCCCGCATCGTCACCTTTGACCGCATTGTTACCGCTACCGGCAGCACCGCGCAGGCAGCACTGGAGGTTACCGTCACCGCCGGCAACCAGGCGCTGATCGGCAAGCGCTACCAGGCTGATCAAGCCAGCAGCGACGCCTCGATGACGGCTTTCGTTGTCGCCATGGAAGGTGCGCTGGCGAAGATTTTTGGCGAGATTCAGCGGGATATCGAGGCGAAGGCGGCTCGCTGAGGAGCGCGTCAGAGAGCAGAGAGAATTCGCCTATCTGTACCGCGATGCCGCCTTCACGGGGGCGGCATCGGTGCTTCAGTAGCGACCGCTTTCAGTCTTTTCAGATCGCCCACCAACTGAGCAGGATACTGAGAACGATCTCGGTAGCCAGCAGTAAGCCAACCCACGCAGCAACGCCGGCCATGGTCACCATATTGGCGACATAGCGCGCAGTTTTCTCATCGCCGATATGCAGCAAGGGACGCACGCCATGGCGAATCAGGGCGACCGAGGCCAGCCAAGCCACAACGACACAAACCATCGCGAAGCCCATGTTTGCGCCCAGCAACGACAGCGAGGACAACCACAGCGGTACCGGAGCAATCGCGGCCAGTGAATAGGCGCCGTCGTAACCCGGGTCGTGGTCTCTGGCTTTCGACATGCGCTGGATGAGCATGGCCATGTAGTTGACCATCGCCAGTTGCACGCCATAAAGGACGATGCCGGTTATTAGCAGCTGCGTTGCCGACATTGCCGGCACAGACAGCGGAAACACCTCACCCGGGTGCATCAGTTCGACATAGGCATAGAGCACCGGAGGCAATAGCGAAAAGGGCATCACCAGGCTCTTGAAAAACCAGCGTGATGAGAAATGCGAACGATCGATTTCCTCCCAACCAGATTTTTCGGAAATCAGCATTTCGGGAATGTGGGTCATCAGCATGATCAACCTCCTTCTCCCGCAGGTAACGCCGCTGCCCGCACGACTGCTGCAACGGCGATGGCGGACATATGGGTTTAGACCGCAGCACCTGGACAAGTTCCAGTGGGGTAACCGGTCAAAGAAAAGGCCCGGCGGGTACCGGGCCTTTATGCTTGTGCAGCAAGCTGCGGGGAGATGTCAGGACTTAGCTTTGCTGGTAGCTGACCACTGTCTCCTGGCGACGCCCGGCGCCGAGCAGGCGATAGGCAAACAGGGCGAGGAACAGCGTACCAAAGGCAAAGACAACGTCACCGGGAACACGCAGCCAGACAAAGGTCTCCATCATCGTGCTATGCACGAACTCCGGCGAACGGGCAAACCACACACCTTGCGTGATACTCGCCCAGGCCTGAGCAATACCCGCCGGCACCAACGACATGAAGACCATCATCGCCAGGCCGATGTTGACCGACCAGAACATCCATCCGAGCAAGCTGTCCGACCACACGGCACGCGGCGACAGGCCACGCAGGCAGAAGAGCATGAGGCCGATGCCAAGCATGCCGTACACCCCGAACAGTGCGGCGTGGCCGTGGGCGGCGGTCATGTTCATCCCCTGCATGTAGTACAGCGCGATCGGTGTGTTGATCGAGAAGCCGAGCAGGCCGGCACCGACCACGTTCCAGAAGCCGACGGAGATGAAGCAGAGGATTGGCCACTTGTAGGTGGCAACCCAGTCGGCCGACTTCGAGCGCTGGTAGTTGCGATAGGCTTCGACACCGATCATGGCCAACGGCACCACTTCGAGCGCCGAGAACATGGCGCCGATGGCGATCACCGAAGTCGGCGTGCCTGTGAAGTAGAGGTGGTGCAGCGTGCCGAGAATGCCGCCAAACAGGAAGACGATGGTCTCCAGAACAATTGCGCTGTTGGCCGTGGCAGCACGGATCAGGCCAAGACGCGAGAACAGCAGGGCGATGACGGCCGTGGCAAACACTTCGAAGAAGCCCTCGACCCACAGGTGGACCAGCCACCAGCGCCAGTACTCGATCATCGCGTAGTGCGTCGTCCGGCCCCAGGTGAGCGAGGTGGCGTAGAAGCCGCCGATGCACAGTGCCGAGAGGAAGACCATGGCAATCAGGCCACGACTCTCCGAAGGGGTCTTCAACGCGGGCCACAGGCCTCGGCCAAGCAAGGTCACCCAGATCAGCAAACCAACGAAGAGCAGGATTTGCCAGACGCGGCCCATGCTAGTGAATTCCAGGCCCTGGTTGCCGATCCAGAACGAGAACTCGTTGCCGATGTTCTGCAGGCTGCCGATCCACCCGGTGATGGTCGAGCCGGCAACGATGAAGAGTAGTGCGTAGAACAGCAGGTTGACGCCGAGCTTCTGGTATTTCGGCTCGTGGCCGGAAATCGCCGGCGCGATGTAAAGGCCGGTGGCCAGCCAGGCGGTGGCGATCCACAGTACGGCGAACTGGGTGTGAATGGTTCGGCTGACCGTAAAGGGCAGTATCTGGCCAATCGGGATGCCAAACAGTGCCGTGCCCTCAACCGCGTAATGCGCGGTCAGCACACCCATGCCAACCTGCACCAGGATCAATGCGATGACGACGAAAAAGTACTTGCGTGTGGCCAGCATTGACGGCGTCGGCTTCAAGCTGAACAAGGGATCAGCCTTTGGCGGCTTGGGGTCGCCTTCTTCCTGATGCGTAGAGTGGAAGAAGATCATGGCGATGATGGCGCCGAGCATCAGGATCACGCTGGCGATCGACCAGATGCCGGTACCGGCGGTCGGCGTGTTGCCGACCAGCGGCTCGTGCGGCCAGTTGCTGGTGTAGGACAGGCCCGTCTCGCCGGGGCGGTCGGTCGTCGCCGACCAGGCGCTCCAGAAGAAGAAGGCGGACAGTGCCTCGCGGTCCTCCGCCAGCTTCAGCGTGCCGGGCAGCATCGCGTACTGCTCGCGCAGGTCGGCGAGTGAAGCCTCGTCGCCGAAGAGGTCGGCGTAGTGCTTCGCCACCTGCTTCGCCGCTTCGGCACGCTCAGCGGAAAGGGTAATGACATTCGTCGCCGCGTCATGCGTGTTGCGGCGCATCTCGGTCTTCAACTCGGCGTCAAGTGCGGCTTGCTGGCCTGCCTGAAGATTGGCGTAGCCGGTGCCGTGCTGTTGCTGCGCCCGGATCTCGCGCAGCGCGACCGCCTCGCGGTGCAGCCAGTCGGCCGACCAGTCCGGCGCCAGGTAGGAGCCGTGCCCCCAGACCGAACCGAGCTGCTGGCCGCCGGAGGCAAGCCAGGCTTCCTGGCCGCGCTGGACGCTGCCATCGGCAAAGAGCGTATCGCCCTTGCTGCTGACGACCGCTTTGGGAATCGGTGGTGCGCTGACGTAGATCTCGGTACCCACCCAGCCGAGTGCGGCGAAGGAAAGTACGCAGATCACGGCCAGCCAGGTCCATAGCTTGCGTGTTGCGTGCATGGTGGATGTCCTTTCTGCAAGTTGATGAATTGAGTAAAAAACCAGAAAGGACGCAAAAGCCTGAGTGCATTGCAGCGCCCTGCCACGCGCCCCTTTAAGATGCATCTTATTTGAATCTTTTTAAAGATGCAAACAATTTGCCTCTTATGCGGCAATCAGTCGCAGGCAAGTGCTAGCGGCCAGGGCCAGCTAGATCATTGACGGGTCAGGCAGCAGGGGATTGGGGCAAAAAACGGAGGATGGCATGCTCGCTGTGGCCGAGCAGATCGGCCAGCGAAATGCCATCAAGCACCTTGAGGAAAGCGCCCAAGGCATCGGCAAGCGCGACCTTGAGCTTGCATGAAGGATCGAGGATGCAACTGCAGCCGGAACCAAAGCATTCAACCAGTTCCATCCCCCGCTCCATGCGACGGACGACATCACCGACACCAATCTCGGCCGGTTTGCGCCCGAGGCGCAAGCCCCCCCCCTTGCCACGGACGCCCTCGGCGAAACCAGCTCGGATAAGCTGATTGACCACTTTCATCAGGTGATTGCGCGACACGGAAAAACGCTCGGAGATCTCCTGGATGGTGACCAGGCGGTCATCATTGGTCCCAAGGTAGATCAACACGCGCAGGGCGTAGTCGGTGTGCTGGGTAATGTGCATGGGGCGAATTGTCGCACGTCCGGGACTGCCGAAGCAGCCCCGGAAAATTGTCCGGATTCGATCTTCGCCCCTGCCGCAAAAAACTTGCGCTGTCTGCTACGCCTGGCAGCCGATCACCAGTTCGGCTCCCGCTCAGGGGTGGCGGTAATGCGGTGGATGCTCAAATCCGCGCCCTGATATTCTTCTTCCTGGTCAAGGCGCAGGCCGAAGACCGACTTGAGGGCGCCGTAGACCAGGAAGCTACCGATCAGCGCTACCCCAATGGCCATTGCTGTCATGATCAACTGCGGCATCAGGGCAACTCCACCCAGTCCGCCCAATGCCTTTTGCCCGAAAATGCCGGCGGCAATCCCGCCCCAGGCGCCGCACAGGCCATGCAGGGGCCAGACACCAAGCACATCGTCGATCTTCCAGCGGTTCTGCGTCAGCGTGAACATGAACACGAACAGGCCGCCGGCAATTCCGCCGACGACCAGCGCCCCCATCGGATGCATCAGATCGGAGCCGGCACAGACAGCGACAAGGCCAGCGAGCGGGCCGTTATGCACAAAACCGGGGTCGTTCTTTCCCACCACCAGTGCCACCAGCGTACCGCCGACCATGGCCATCAGTGAATTGAGCGCTACCAGGCCAGAGATCTTGTCCAGTGTCTGCGCGCTCATGACGTTGAAGCCGAACCAGCCGACCGTCAGAATCCAGGCGCCGAGGGCCAGGAAGGGGATGGATGACGGGGGATGTGCGGAGATTTCGCCAGTCTTCCGATAGCGGCCATGGCGCGCACCCAGCAACAGGACTGCCGGCAGGGCGATCCAGCCACCCATGGCATGAACCACCACAGATCCGGCAAAGTCGTGGAACTCTTCGCCAAACGAAGCCTTCAACCAGGCCTGAATGCCGAAGGCCTGGTTCCACGCGATACCTTCGAAAAACGGATAAACGAAGCCGACGATGAGGAAGGTGGCGGCGAGCTGCGGATTGAACTTGGCACGCTCGGCAATACCACCTGAGACAATGGCCGGTATGGCTGCGGCAAAGGTCAGCAGGAAGAAGAATTTGGTCAGCTCAAAGCCGTTCTTGGCCGCCAGCGTTTCGGCGCCGGCGAAGAAATTGGAGCCGTAGGCAATGCTGTAGCCAATGAAGAAGTAGGCGATGGTCGATACGCCGAAATCGGTAAGTATCTTGACCAGCGCATTGACCTGGTTCTTCTTGCGCACAGTCCCCACTTCGAGGAAAGCGAAGCCGGCATGCATGGCCAGCACCATGATGGCGCCGAGCAGGATGAACAGGGTGTCGTTGGCAGTCTTGAGCGCGTCCATGGCTCCTCCGGAATAATTGTCCGGTGCCATTTAGCAATAAACCTGCCAGACACTTAAGCCTTTAAAATCATGGCCTCGGAACTGCCGCGCCGCGCCGCCCGCACCACACTCGTGCAAACCGGAGGCGCGCAGCACCATAACAGTGCGTCGCGCACTGCTTGTGGGCTTTGCCTTATTTCGGTGCCAAGCCCGGCGGCAAAAGGATCCACATCTGCCCGGACTGCTTCATCCGCCCAGCCTGCGCCCCCGCCTCTGCACCGAAACCCCAGAAGAAATCTGCCCGCACAACGCCCTTGATCGCCCCGCCGGTGTCCTGCGCCATGACCAGCCGGCGTAGCGGCACGGCCGAGTTCGGCTGCGTCGTGGCGAGAAAGACCGGCGCACCGAGCGGCGTACTGCGCGGATCAATGGCGATCGTTCTTTCGGCGACGAGGGGCACCCCCAGCGCGCCCGGGGGGCCGTCTTCCGGCCCGAACTTCGACGGCAGTTCACGGAAGAAGACGTAGCTGGGATTGGTGTTGAGCAGTTCGTCCAGCTTCTTCGGGTTGGCACGCGCCCAGGCCTGAATCCCCTGCATCGACGCCTCGCCGCTTTTCAACTCGCCGCGCTCGATCAGGACTCGGCCGATGGACTGGTAGGGGTGTCCGTTCTGGTCGGCATAGCCGACGCGCACCAGATCACCCGAAGGCAGGCGGACACGCCCGGAACCTTGAATCTGCAGGAAGAAGAGTTCGATCGGGTCCTCGACCCAGAGCAACACCGGCGCCACCTGCTCACGCTCGACGATTTCCGCACGCGGGTAGTAAGGCAGCACCTTGTTGCCCACCAGACGGCCGCGTACCCGCTTGTTTTTCAGCTCGGGAAGAATGTCGCCAAGTTCGATCGTCAGCAAATCCTTCGGCACGCTGTGCACGGGGAAGCGGTTGTTGCTGTCACGCTTGCGCGCGCCGATCAGCAGGGGTTCGTAGTAGCCGGTAATCATGCCTTCGTTGCTGCCATCGGGATTGGTGGCGATGAAGGGCTGGAACTGGCGTTCGAAGAAGGCGCGCACGGCCTGATTGTCAGTTGCATCAACTGCTTTGGCAGCGTCACAGGCGGGCCGCCAGAGCGGCCATTGCGGCTTGCCGGCGAGACCACGGCAACTCTGCTGGAAAGCCGGCCACGCCGCGCTCAGGTTGTCATCAGCCCATCCCGGCAGGTCTTCCCAGCGTGCCGGCTGCAGCGGCTTCGCTGGCGGCAGTGTCGGCTCTTCGATCGCCCCGGGGCATTTCGGACAAGCCGCGCAGGCGGGACAACTTGCGCTCGAAGCGGGCTTTGCCGGTTCGCGCAACCCGGCGCAGGCAGAAAGAAGGAGGAAGAGGGGGGCGAGCAGCAGCGCGCATTGGCGTTTGTTCATGTGTTTCGCTAGAGTGCGGAGTTCCTGAAGCCCGCATTTTAGCGCCCCGCCGCCCAGACCATGACCGAACTTGCCCACTTCCTTGCCCGCGCCGAACAATTTCTCAACCGACTCGATGCGGTACTGCCCATGGCGCCCGCCGCGCCCGACTGGAAAGCCGCCGTAGCCTTCCGCTGGCGCAAGGGCGCCAATGGCCGCGGCTGGCTGCAGGCAGTCAGCAAGCCGCACCCGATGCGCTTGAAAGACCTCAAGGACATCGACGACCAGAAGGCTCGCGTCGATGCCAACACGCGCCAGTTCGTTGCCGGCCAGCCGGCCAACAACGTGCTGCTCACCGGTACGCGAGGTTGCGGAAAATCCTCCCTGATCAAGGCGCTGCTCAACGAATACGCAAAGAAGGGCTTGCGCCTGATCGAAGTGGACAAGGCCGATCTCGTCGACCTGGCGGACATCATTGATCTCATCGACGGCCGGCCGGAACGCTTTCTCATCTACTGCGACGATCTCTCCTTCGAGGCCGGCGACGCCACCTACAAGGCGCTGAAGGTCGTACTCGACGGCTCCATCGCTGCACCGCCAGACAACGTGCTGATCTATGCCACCTCGAACCGCCGCCACCTGATGCCGGAATATTTTTCCGAGAACCTTGAAGCACACTCGGTCGGCGACGAAATCCACCCCGGCGAAGCCATTGAGGAAAAGGTATCGCTGTCCGAACGTTTCGGCCTGTGGATCTCGTTCTATCCCTTCTCGCAGGAAGAGTATCTGGATATCGTCGCACACTGGCTGCGCACGCTCGGCGTCAACGACGCCGACATCGCCCGCGCCGAACGCGCCGCCCTCAACTGGGCCCTGCAACGCGGCTCACGCAGTGGTCGCGTCGCCTGGCAGTTCGCCAAGGACTGGGCCGGCACCGAAGCCATCAAGGCCGGCAACAGCAAGAAAAAGAAATGAGCGGGCGCCAGATAACGCTCGTTTCCGCCGCCGTACTGATGCGCGGCGAATCAACAGGCGCAGCCTCTGGCGGCTCCAGGGAGTTTCTGCTCGCCCGCCGCCCCGAGGGCAAGGTCTATGCAGGCTGGTGGGAGTTTCCCGGCGGCAAGGTCGAAGCCGGCGAATCTTTCCACGATGCGCTGGTACGTGAGCTGCACGAAGAACTCGGCATCACCATTACGCAGGCCACCCCGTGGCTGACTCGCGAATTCGTCTACCCGCACGCCACGGTGCGCATCCGTTTCTTCCGCGTGACTGCCTGGGAAGGCAAGATCCATCCGCACGAGCATGCAGCGATCGCCTGGCTGCGCACCAACGAGGCCCCGACAGTGGAACCGATCCTGCCGGCCAACGGCCCGATCCTGAAAGGGCTGACACTACCGACGACGTGTGCGCTCACCAATGCCGAAGAGAACGGCTGCGCACTGGAATTGAGCCGGCTGCAGGCGGCGCTGAACAACGGCCTGCGCTTCATCCAGATTCGCGACAAGGCGTTAGCGGCCAAGGAACGTGCGGCCTTCGCCAGCGAGGTTGCCGCGCTGGCAAAATGCCATGGGGCCATCGTTGTGGTTAATGACGATGCTGCTCTCGCACGCAGCATCGGTGCCGATGGCATTCACCTCTCTTCGCGCAGTCTCGCGCTATGCCCAGCACGGCCGGATTTTGCCTGGGTCGGCGCTTCGTGCCACAGCACCGAAGAATTACAGCACGCTGCATCGCTGGAGCTTGACTATGCCCTGCTCGGCCCGGTCCTGCCTACCCAAACGCATCCGGACGCACCCTGCCTTGGCTGGGAAGCATTCGCCCAGCAGGTCGAACGCAGCCCCTTGCCGGTGCTTGCCTTGGGCGGGATGAAGCCAGAGATGATGGAGACGGCGTGGACACATGGCGCCCATGGCTTGGCGCTGATGCGGGGATGGCGCTAACTGTCTTGTAGCGGCGTGCCGTCTTCCGGCAGACCAGGCATTTCCTGCACCGGCACCCGGTAGGACTCATCCGCCCAGCAGCCGAGGTCGATCAGCTTGCAGCGCTCGGAGCAGAACGGACGCCATTTGTTCTCCGGGCTCCAGACAGATTCGCCAGCGCATTGCGGGCAACGAACTTTCGGCGGGTTTGCAGCAGACATCAGAGGTTGCAGAAGGTCATGTCAAAAGCCACTTCCTTGTCGCAAGGACGTGGCCGCAGGTCGCCATCGGGGGAAGTGAAGCGGATATTCAGCGCGTACTTGTTGGCGCTGATCTCGGGAATGAAAGGATTGCCCAACGGAACCGCGACACGCACCATCTGCGACGAACTGCCACCCAGCATCATCTGGAAAACTCCGTGCTTGGCCGTCTGATGTTCCGGCCGCCCACTGCTGCGCAACAAGCGCAGCACGATGGCCAGACCATCGCGTAAGGGCAGCAACGGCTTCAACCACGTCGAGACGGAAGCGCGTCGTGCTTCCGACGGCTGATGCAACCAGTAGTGGTAGGAAGGCAGATCAAATTCGCAGACACCGCCGGGAATTGCCGCACGGCTCTTGATCCCCATCAACCAGTCGTTTTCGCGCAGATACTGGCCAATTTTTCCGGTCATGCCGAGGAGTGCTGCTGCCGCCTGCTCGATCTCGTAAAGGGCACCGGAAAGCGCCTCTTCGGAAATGTCGGGATTGTTGCGAAAAACCAGCAGGGTCTGGCGCTGGCGCTCGAGTTCCTGAATGAGGTCCATCTTCAGGTCGGCGCGCCCGGCTACTTCAAGAATCTCGAACAGGGTAACCAGCGCCACATGGTGTTCGTGCGCACCCTCCGCCTGCAAGAAGTAGGCAGTTTTGTCGAACAGATCCTCCAGGCGCAGCAGCGTACGGATGCGCTCGTTGAAAGGATATTCGTAGGTAATCACGCCGTGGGCCGGTCCGGGATCTGGAAAATGCTTGGATTCTGAACCATTTGCAGCGAAATCTCAACAGTTCGCCTTAACTTTGGTCAAGGCAGCGGCAAGGTAGTCCTGATGCAACTTTTCAACCTGAGCCGGCAAAGCCTCCGGAGGTCCGTCGTTGTCGATGCAATCGTCGGCGACAGCACATCGCAACTGACGACTGGCCTGGGCCGACATGATCGCGCGCACCTCTGCCTCGTCCATGCCGCTGCGCGCGATAACACGCGCAATCTGCGTTGCCTCATGGCAATCCACCACCAGAATACGATCACAGCGTTGGCGATAAGAAGCGGACTCAATCAGGAGGGGAACCGCAAGAATGACGTACGGGGCAGTTGCGGCATTGCAGCGGTGTTCGCTCTCGCGACGAATGAGCGGGTGAAGAATTGCCTCCAGACGCCGCTTCGCCACGGCATCGCCGAACACCAGGCGACGCATGACAGCCCGATCCAGCGCACCGTCGCCCCGCTGGATGCCGGCGCCAAACGCTTCCCGCAAGGCCGGCATGGCGGCGCCGGCAGGGCCGGTCAGTTCATGGGCGATAGCGTCGGTATCGACCAGCGCCGCACCGCGCTGCACGAACAGTTCGGCGACAGTGCTCTTGCCGCTGCCGATCCCGCCAGTAAGGCCGACGATGAACATCAACTATTGCCGCAGGCAGCGGTCTTGATGTCGGGCAATTGCTGCTGCACCGCCGTGCGGGCCTCTTCCAGCATCGGCACCGGCCCGGTCGCTTCAAGCGTGAGCTGTTCGGGGGAGATCACCGTGCGAAGCCCCACCTTGGCACTTTTCACGCCTTTCCCGCGCAAGGAAGCCAAGCGCTCCTCGGCCGCCTGCTCGCTGGAAAATATACCGAGCGAAACAGCGAAGCGGTTCGGCCCGGGTTCCTGGACGACGAAAAACTCCGGTGCGCCCAAGCGCTTCAGTTCCCCGGCCTTTTTGTCGGCCTCGGCCTTATTGGCCTGTGGTGGAATGAATACCCACCAGGAACTGGCCTCCGGAATGACATGGCGGGCCCGACGCAAGCCGGCGAAACGCTCGGCCAGCATACTTTCCACTTGATCGGCAGTGGCAAGCGCCAGGTCACGCCATGCCAGACATTTCTCAGGCGGCGGCTTGGCGGGTGCAGCAACGATCGGCGGGAGAATTTGCGGCGCCTCGTCGCGCGACAGCACGCGCAGCTTGTCTGCCTGCAACTGCTGCGTCAGCCGCACTGCATCGGGATTTTCGCGCTCACCAAGATAACCCTGCATCCAGGCAAAAAACACCAGGTTGGCAGCAACGAGAAGGAAGACGAGAAGGCGCATGGCGTCAGAACCTGGGCAGGTGAGCCAGCGAGGCCTGGATCGCTTCCGCCGGATAGGCGAAGTCTTCCAGCTCACCGGCGAAATAACGGTCGTAGGCGGCCATATCGAAATGGCCGTGTCCGGTCAGGTTGAACAAGATCACCTTCGGTTCGCCGGTGGCCTTGCACTTCAGCGCCTCGTCGATAGCGGCGCGGATGGCATGGCACGACTCCGGCGCCGGTACGATGCCCTCGGCACGCGCAAACTGCACGCCGGCTTCGAAAGTCGCGAGCTGCGGCACGGCCACCGCCTCAACCTGCTTCTCGTGGAAGAGCTGCGAGACCAGCTGCGAATCACCGTGGTAGCGCAGGCCGCCAGCGTGGATGCCGGGCGGCATGAAGTCGTGGCCGAGGGTGTACATCTTCATCATCGGCGTGTAGCCGGAGGCGTCACCGAAGTCGTAGGCGTAGTGACCCTTGGTCAGCGTCGGGCACGAGGTCGGCTCAACGGCGACGCAGCGCAGGTTCTGCGCGCGCTTGTCGCCGGCCGCCTTGTCGGCGAGGAAGGGGAAGGCGATGCCGCCGAACGAGGAACCACCGCCACAGGGGCCGAGGATCACGTCCGGGTAGAGGCCGATCTTCTCGAATTGCTTCTTCGCCTCCAGGCCGATGATGGTCTGGTGCAGCAGCACGTGGTTGAGCACGGAACCCAAGCCGTAGGTGGTATCGGCGCGCGAGGCGGCTTCTTCGACCGCTTCCGAGATGGCCAGCCCGAGCGAGCCTTCGCTGTTCGGGTCGCGCGCCAGTGCCTTGCGCCCGGCCTCGGTCATGTCGGTCGGGCTGGCGAACACTTCCGCACCCCAGGTCTGCATCAGCGAGCGGCGGAACGGCTTCTGCTGGTAGCTGACCTTGACCATATAGATGCGCACGGCGATGCCGAACATCTGCCCGGCAAAGGCGAGCGACGAGCCCCACTGGCCGGCGCCGGTTTCGGTGGTCATGCGGCGGATGCCCGCGGCGTGGTTGTAGAAGGCCTGCGGCACCGCCGAGTTCGGCTTGTGCGAGCCAGCCGGCGAGACGCCCTCGTTCTTGTAGAAAATCTTCGCCGGCGTGCCTAGCGCCTGCTCCAGCCGCAGCGCGCGGCACAGCGGCGCTGGCCGCCACAACGCGTAGATCTGCCGCACCTCTTCGGGAATCTCGATCCAGCGCTGAGTCGACATCTCCTGCTCGAGGATGTTCATCGGGAAGATCTCGGCCATCTTCTCCGGCGGTACCGGCTGGCCGTCAGGCCCAAGCGGCGGCGCCGGCGGATTCGCCATGTCGGCGACGACGTTGTACCAGTGAGTCGGGATTTCGTGCTGTTCGAGCAGGATGCGCGTGGCTTGCATGGACGGGCCTGTCATTGCCTTTTTCGGTAGGCGAAAAGTATATCAGCCGCGATCGATCTCCCGTTGCACGGTTTTCTCCGGCGCAAAAGCCTGCAGCAGGCGCGCGAATGCAGCACGCGCTGCCGCACTGTTGTCCTGGCTGAAATTGCAGACGTAGAGATCCAGTGTCACGGCCGCCATTTCCGGCCAGGTGTGTACCGCCAGATGGGATTCGGCGAGAACCACGGCACCGGTTGCCCCCGCCGGCTGACCGTTCGTCTCGAACTGGTGAAAAACCTGTCCCACCGGGGTCAGTCCTGGCACGGCACAGACAGCCAGGCAGAGCGAGCGCAGCGCGGCGGCATCGTGCAGCAAGGCGGAGGCGCAGCGGCAATCGTGCAGTTCGGCAATGAGGTGCAATCCGTGCATGGTTACAGGTCGTTTCAAACGAGTGAGGAGCTGAATCGTACACCCAGACGGCGCAGGGTGCGCTCGGCCGCAAGCACGCCACGATACTGCGCCTCCTCGAAGATCGAGAGACCGCTGACATCAGCGTGGGCAAAGCGCAGGCGCGGCGAATCGGCAGCAAAAGGCTCACGGGCGCCCCCCCAGACAAAACCGGGCACCGGCCGCACCATGGCATGTCCAAGCAGGGCGATGTCGATCTGCAGGGTCAGGGCGCGAATGTCGGCGTGCGCTTTTTCCAGATCGGCCAGCACCTCTTCGGCCCACGCCTCACGCGATCGCTGCAGCAGCACCTCGCGTCCTGCCGCCGGCGCCTGGGCAGATAACGCCCGATAGTAAGTAAGCACGGCGGCCCCTTGGTGCAGGCGCATCTGCTGGTGAGTGGATACGACATAGCCCAGCCCCGGACTATCGTAGAGCACGTTGTCCCAAGCCATCGGCACCCCGGCACCCGAGGTCGGCAGCGCGGAAACGGTCAGGTTGGCAACCAGCCACGGGGCGTGCGAAAACTGGCGTGCTGCAGCCTTCAATCTGTCGTAGCCAACGAAGATGCGCGGCACCAGAAATAGCGGTGCGGCCCAGATCAGTTGTGCGGCCTCGATGCGCAGCGAGCGCTCCTCGGCCGGCAACCAGACGTCGACAGCGATGTGACGGCCGCTATCGGCGACGCGATGAACCAGCGCCCCCGTCATCACCCGATCGCCGATGCCGTTGGCCAGACCGCGCGCCAGCCAGGCGTTGCCATCGGGCGCAGTGAGAACCGTATCGCCTTCGGCATTCGCCGCCTCGCCGCTGCGACAGGCAAAGTAATGGATGCCGGCCCAGGCCGAGACTTCAGCGATGCCGGTGCCGTAGTCGTCACGGCAGGCGTAGTCGACATACCAGTGCAGCGGTGGGGAATCGAGTTGCTGCGAAAGCAGCCAGTCGCGCATGCTGAGGCGGTCGAGCGCAAGCAGGTCAGGCGTACGCCGCGACAGCACCATCGGCACGGCAAAGGCCTGGCGCTGCCGGTAGCTGGCCATCAACTGCTGAAAGCGTGCGTACTGCGCCCGGTCACGGTCGCCAACGCCAATTTGTGGCCACAGCCCATCCTGCCAAAGGCCGTGGCGATACATCCGCTCCTGCGGCGTCGCACAGAGATAGCGTTCATCGTAATGCGGCCGCTGTGCGCGCGGGTCATCCTGCAGCACACCGAGTTCGGCCAACAGTTCGCGTACGGCCACCGCCTGCGTACCCGGCAGCGGCAAGTAGTGAGCAGCGAGCGGACACGGGCCGGCCGGCGTCTGCACTCCGCGCGAGTTGCCGCCGAGCTCGGGCTCCAGCTCGGCGATGAGAAAATCGTGAAATCCCGCCTTGTTCAATTTCCAGCCAGCCGAAAGCCCACCGATTCCGCCACCGACAATGAGCACCGGCAGCCGCCGCGTTTCGCTTGGCGCCGGGATAGTCCCCGTACGCAAACGATGCCCCAGCGCATGCGCATTGCCGAGCAGGCGGCCAGGGGGCGTTGGCAGCTGATCCGTCGGGGCGCACGCCGGCAGCAGCGCGGCACTGGCCACCGCACTCACCGAGGAAAGGAAATCGCGCCGGTCCATCAGCGGATCACGTGCCGCCACTCTTTCTCGAAGTAGCGGACAAGGACCTGGTTGTTGAGCTGGTTTACCTCGGCCTCGACCCGCGCCATGTCCCCGGGGAATTCGAACAGCGAAGGCGTCAGCGCCGGCGTCAGGAAACGGGTCTCGACCGGATAGGTTTCAGGTGAACGGTAAGGGCGGCGGCTGACGAGAACGAAGCCCCACTCGCCGAAGGACGGCACCAGCGCGTGGTAGGGAGTGGCCACGAAGCCAACGCTTTCGAGGGTGGTGACAATGCTCCAGAACGATTGCCGGGCATAGAGCGGCGACGTTGACTGAACGACGGCCAACCCGGTTTCCGTCAGATGTTTTTCGAGCAGGCGATAGAAAGCGGCGCTGTAGAGCTTGCCGATGGAGAAGTTCGACGGATCGGGAAAGTCGATAACGACAAAGTCGAAACGTTCGCGACTTTCCTCCAGCCAGACCAGTGCATCGGCATTGACCACGTTCACCTTCGGCGACGACAGCGCACTTCCGTTAAGTGCGCGCAGTGCCGGGGCACTGGAAAAGAGCCGGGTCATGGCCGGATCGAGATCAACCAGCGTCACCGATTCGACCTGCGGGTATTTCAGGATTTCGCGCACCGCCAGGCCGTCACCGCCGCCGAGCACGAGGACACGCTTCGCACCAGGCAAGGTTGCCAGCCCGGGATGCACCAAGGCCTCGTGGTAGCGATACTCGTCGCGTGAGCTGAACTGCAGGTTATTGTTCAGATGCAGGCGCAGATCGTCCTTCCAGCGCGTGACGACAATGCGCTGATAGGGCGAGGACTCGGCATGCACGATTTCGTCCGCGTAAAGTTGTGTCTCGGCGAACGAGGTCGCTTCGCCCGCTACGGCGAATGCACCGATCAACACCACTGCCGCAGCCAGCGCCTGCCCACGCAACCAGGCGACTGACGGTATCTGCGCACGGAACAGCCAGAGCGCCCAGAGCGCCACCAGCACATTGAGCAGGCCGAACATCAGGGCGCTGCGCACCAGGCCGAGGTGCGGCACGAGCAGGACAGGAAAGAGGATGGAGACAGCCAGTGCGCCGAGGTAATCGAAAGTGAGCACCTGCGACACCACGTCCTTGAAGGCCAGGTCACGCTTGAGAATGCGCATGATCAGCGGAATCTCCAGGCCAACCAGCATGCCGAGGATGAATACCAGAAAGTACAGCATCAGCTTGAACGGCTCGGGCGCCCAGACGAAGGTGAAGAACAGGGCTGCGGCCGAGGAGCCGCCGACAACACCGATCAGGAGTTCGATCTGGACAAAGCGCCCGATCAGGTCGCGGACGATGTATTTCGACAGCCACGACCCCACCCCCATGGCAAACAGATAGGTGCCGATAACGGTTGAAAACTGGGTGACGGAATCGCCCAGCACATAGCTGGCCAGGGCCGCCGCGATCAGCTCGTAGGCGAGCCCGCAGGAAGCGACAACAAAGACGGAGACGAGCAGCGCCTGTTGCATCAGACAGTATGCCGGCGAGAGATTGCAGCGACAGGCCGCTGGCGGGTCGGGAGAAAACGCATTCGGCGTCCGGAATTATTTGTGGAAAGTACGCCCGCTGTTCAAGCGGGAGCCTTGCGCCCCGGCTTCGCGGTCAAAAAGGTTCCAGCCAGAATACTGGGCATACGAGAAAACGGCGAGGGCCAGCAGGCCGGCCACGAAATTGGATTTGATCATTCGTCGTCCCCGTCATCGTCGTCACCGACCAGGCCGCTCTCGTTCCAGCGCCGTGTTTCAAAGGCACTTCGCCGACCGCGCGAGAACAGCGGGAAAATGACCAGGAAGATCAGCAGGAAGATGAAGTTGGACCAGCCCGGCGCATTCTTCACGACCTCGACCGTGTCGACCACACTGGCCCGACGGTCCTTGCCCAGTTCATAGTCGATGGCCAGATAGTAGGTGCCGGGCGGCACCGCCTTGAACACCAGCTCATCCCCCTTCGACCCCTCCGACCAGCTCTCGCCCCCATCGACACCGCTGTAATGGGCGATCTCCTGCATGCCCAGCCAGGCTCGCCCGGTGTTCTTGTCGATCAGCGTCGTCGTCAGCGAGACCCAGTTGTTACTGATGTCGGTACTGTGACGGACTTCCAGCTTGCGCACCGTGCTTTTCAAAACGAACTCGGGGGTCGTTGCGGTCACTTCATCCTGCGTCGGCGTGAAGACAAGGCGGTGCTTAAAGGCCACGCTGGAAAAGGCGAAAACAAAAAGCAGCTGTGCAACGACCGCAGCCAGCGCCAGTTTCCAGAACAGCTTGCAGATGCCGCGATGCCGCTCCTCCCACGGATTGGGCTGGTTGGCATAAACCCCGACCGGTTGCGGCAGCGCCGTCTTTGGCCTGAAGGCCGCCTGCAGCGCCTCAACCTCCAGATACTCGCCCTGCGACCAGGTCACTTCCTTGTTGGTCAGCTCGCGCGAGAGCATCCGAGGCGGCGCAATGAAGTCCTCGGTCTCGCAGCTTTCGCCAACGGAGACTCGCCAGTAGAACTCGCCGGCAACGTAAACCACCTCGGCATGGCCGGCATTGAAGCGGCGGTAGTCATCGCCCTGGTAGGTAAAGCGATCTTCTCCGCGCGGCACCCTGGGTATTTCCGAAACCGTGCGGGCGTAGTTCCAGTGTCCCTGATCCTCGACCAGCCAGGCGAACCCTTCGCCAGCACTGAAGAGCAGGTATTCGGCCCAGTCGTAATCGATGCCGTCAACCGTTGTCCGGCGCTTGAGGAAGCCAATGATTTCCCAATCAATCCCTTGCAGCTTGCCCTTGCTGCCCAATGGCAGGGTGGGCACTTCGTGCACTGTCTGCGCTGCACGGGAAAGCAGGCGCAGATTTTCGTTTTCAACGCCGATGATCGAGCCGCAGCTTTCACACCCCAGGCTTTCGATGGCTGCCGAATGGATCGTCAGCGGTGCCGCGCAATGCGGGCAATTGAAGACTGTCGCCTTGATCGTCGAGGCGCCCCCCCCCTGATCGCGGGCTTCGCGCAGATTGGCGAAATTGAGGTCCTTGAACGTGGCCGCATGGCCGACGAAGGCCAGCGGCGGCGCTTCACTGTAGTCGAGCGTCAGGAAGCGGTCGTTACCGCGCAAATCGGCGGCATTGACGTCGTACCCTGCCGCGACCTTGAAAGGCAGTTCACCCTGGCCGGAGATACAGCGCGCCGTGTCCAGATTGGTGACCGTGAAACTGCGGCCGCCCAGCGTGACCGCCATCTCCGGTGCCAAACTTTCGAAAGCGGGAAGCGTTTCACTGACGGCGACCTGGGCGCTGACGACGTATTCACCGCTGGCTTCAGACAGCCAGGCAGCGCGGCCGTCGTCAAAAAGAATGTGCCATTCGTTCCAGATACCCGATTCGTGCTTGAGCTGGATACGGCCGATGACGCCGAAGTGTACGCCGCGAAATTTGCCCTCGGTACCTATCTGGATCAGCGACGAATCTTCGAGTAGATCAGCCATGCGGCCGAGGTTCTCGATGTCGTCACCGTGCCGCAGCAGCGTGCTGCGGCAAAACTCGCAGACGGCATAGAGCGACGCACCCGAGCGAAAAACGACCGGGGCGCCGCAGGAAGGGCAGGAGGCGGTTTTCACGCGCAGCCGACCGAAAGGGTTCGTCGGCCGATCAGCTCAGTTTGCCGAGAAGTTCCGCCTTCTTGGTGTCGAATTCGGCCTGCGACAGGATGCCCTTTGCCACCAGACCATGCAGTTTCTCCAGCGTGGCCACCACGTCGTCAGCACTCACCGTTGCCGCCACGGCACCGGCGACAACGGGTGCTGCGGCCACTGGAGCCGCCGCTGCAGCGCCGGGTACCGCAGCCTGCGCCATGGCACCGGCCATTGCCTGACCGACCCCCATGCCCGCGCCCAGGCCGGCGCCGATCCCGGCCAGACCCCCTTCATTCTGCGCGGCCAGCGGGATTGCATTGGCGACCTGGTACTGCGTGTAACGCCCCATGTCGCCGATCATGTTCATGCCGATTTTGGTGTCGAGTATCTTCTGCAGCTCTTCCGGCAGCGACACGTTCTGCACCGCGAAAGCGTCGAGTGTCAGGCCATAGCGCTCGAATACCGTCACCAGCTTTTCCTGCATGGCCTTGCCGAACTCGACCTGGTTCGCCGCCATGTCGATGAAGGGCACGCCAGACTCGCCGAAGAGATCGGTCATCGTCGCGATGACCAGATTGCGGAGTTGGCCGTCCAGGTCGTCAACGAGATATTCCTCGCGAGTTCCGGAAATCTCGGTGTAGAACTTGCCGGGGTCGCTCAGTTTGTATGAATAGATACCGAAGGCGCGCATGCGCACCATGCCGAAATCCTTGTCGCGGATGGTGATCGGATTTGGCGTTCCCCACTTGCGGTCGAGGCGCAGACGGGTGGAGAAGAAATAGACCTCGGACTTGAACGGGGACTCGAAGAGCTTGTCCCAGTTTTTCAGGTTGGTCAGCAACGGCAGGGTTTGCGTTGTCAGCTTGTAAAGCCCGGGACCGAAGACATCTGCAATCTTGCCTTCGTTGACGAACACGGCCATCTGCGACTCACGCACGGTGAGCTGTGCACCGTACTGGATTTCGAAATCCGCTACCGGATAACGATAGGCCAGCACATCGTCGCCCTCCTCCGTCCAGTGGATGACGTCGATAAACTGTTTCTTGATGAAGTCCATGAGGGCCATGTCGGTCTCCTGAGATCAGGCGTGGAACAACGGAATGGAGCGAAGCGTATTCATATTCAGTTTCAATAGCTCATGCAGGCGGCGTTGAGCAAACCGACACTGAGTGAGAGAACCGCCAGAAAAAGGGCGGGCGCGACCTTGCCGGCGGGGATGTCGCTGTTCATCTGCGGGAAGGTATAGCGGGCGACAAGGTAGGCGAATATCTGCACGACACCGGCAACCGCCCCCCAGGCGGCAAGGTCGGCGACGGTGCCGCTGTGCGCAATGGCATTGGCCACCGGCATCACAAAACCAAACAGCGCACCGGAAAGGCTGATGGCAGCAGCCGTATTGCCGGCACGGATGAGGGTGATTTCCTGGTACGGCGTGACGTTGACGTAGATCAGCAGGAAGACGGCGACCAACACGACCGCCACACCGAAGTAGGCAAAGAATGCGGGAACTGCCGTCAAGAAACTGGAGAGCACAGAAAGCCTCCTTTCAGGTAGATATCGGCAGGCGCCGACAACAAGCTAGATGGCGGCACCATAGCGCACCAGTCCGTCAAGGATCAGATTCTCCTCCAGTCGCGCCGGAATACTCAAGTGCGGCAACATGCGCGCCGCCGCACCGCCGGTCAGCAGACATACGGAGTCAGATGTGGCGACGGCGATGTTTGCGTACATACGCTCGACGGCTCCGAGTTGGGCCTGCAGGCAACCACTGACGATGGCGTCCATGGTGCGGCGTGGCTTGTCATGGAAGCTTCCTTCAGCGAGCGGCAGCTGTGCCGTATTGTCGGCCAGTGCTGCGCGCATCAGGTCAAAACCGGGAAGAATGATGCCTCCCTGAAAATAGCCCTCTGCCGTCAGCAGATCAGCCGTCGTTGCGGTACCGGCGCAGACCACCAGGCAGGCAGCCTCGGTCAGTCCCCGTGCACCCAGCAGGGCGGCCCAGCGATCGGCACCGAGCTGCCGGGGGTTTTCGTAGCCATTGGTAACGCCACAACAATCGGCTGTGGCAATGAAGTGGTGGATGTCGCGATGGCGCTTGCCGAGGAGCGCCTGGATTTCGTTGCCGATACGCGCTCCGGCGACATTGCAGACGACAACACGAGCGTCGACCGGCCACTCCTCAGCGGCTTCACTGAGCCATGCAACATCAGCGGTCGCCAGAATGCCGCGCGCCAGCCAGCCAGCGCCATCATGCAAACCCCACTTGAGACGACTGTTGCCGGCATCGATGGCGACAATCATCACGTTGCACTGCGCAAGGAAATATCTCCGGAAAGGCAGCGCGTCACGCCGTTGGCGGTAGCCACGAGCAAGGCGCCATCGGCATCGGCACCGAGACAGCAGCCGGTCATTTCGACGCGGCCATCGTGCAGCACGATCACTTCCCGGTCTTGCCAGGCGTGCAGGCGCTGCCAGTCATCCCGCAAGGCAGCGAAACCGCCCAACGAAAACTGATCCAGCACGCTTGCCAGTTCCACGAGAATGCGCGCCAGCAACGCATGGCGTTCGGGTGGCGTCGGTACCGCGTTGGCCAGTGCGGCTGCAGGTCCATCAAGTACGGCATCTGCTGGGGGTGGCTCAAGGTTGATGCCAATGCCGATCACGGCAAGCATGCCGCGCCGTTCACTTGAGAGTTCGACGAGTATGCCGGCGAGCTTGCTGCCGCCAAGCAGTATGTCGTTGGGCCATTTAAGCCCGGCACCACGCACCCCGAAGGCTTCGAGTGCGCGTACCAGCGCCACGCCAACCGCCAGTGAAAGTCCGGAAAGGCGGGTGACATCGCCTTCGAAACGCCACAGCAGCGAGAAGGTCAGACTGGCCTCCGGCGAAGACAGCCACTGCCGGCCACGGCGACCCCGGCCGGCGGTCTGCCGATCGATCACCAGAACACTGCCGGAAGCAGCGCCCTTGGCAGCACGCTCAAGAAGAAGATCGCTCGATGAAACGCCTTCGGCCAGGGCATCTACATCGAAGCGTGCAGAGAGCCCGCCGAGCAGCGGCTTCAGGCGGGCGGGATCGATCAATGCGGTGGTCATGGGGGCATTATCGCCGAAAACTTTCCGGCAACAAGGGGGCACAACGCAGGCCGCAGTGCCGGCGCCTCGCGACAACCGCAGCAACAGCCCGGTGCAATGACGCAGGGCTTACGCCTCGTCGCCCTTGCCGCCGAGGCCGAGCTCCTGAATCTTGCGGGTGATGGTGTTGCGGCCGATGCCCAGCGCCACCGCGGCTTCGATCCGGCGACCGCCGGTGAACGCCAGCGCACGGTTGATCAGGATGCGCTCAAACGCCTGCAGCAAGCGCTCGTGCACGACACCTCCGCCGGCCGCCAATTGGCGATCGACCTCGCCGGCCAAGGCAGTTTCCCAATCACCGGCACTGAGCGTCGGCGCACTCTCGCGCAATTCGGGAGGCAGGTCGGCCACCTCCACCGTCTGCCCGGGC
>Ga0172380_10000814_pt1 | contig 56898 bp, 49 predicted proteins | sample Leawe162metaG_FD_119747 | JGI IMG/M metagenome (GOLD analysis project Ga0172380, IMG submission 119747) | Leachate microbial communities from a municipal landfill in Southern Ontario, Canada - Leachate well 162 metaG | ecosystem: Engineered > Solid waste > Landfill > Unclassified | place... | reverse complement strand
GTTGTCCTGGCGGGACAGCATGCAATACAGGCCGTTCACCGGTCTCGGGAAGAGGGCCATGCCTTTGTTTTGGACGGCCGGCCCGTTCAGGGTGCAGACCTTGAAATGCAGGAAATCGCGGGTCTCGAGGAGCTGCGGCAGGATTGTGCGTCCATCGTAGGCGGTGTAGGTCGCGTAATAGCACGCGCTGTTGTCGTTGCCGACAAAGCGCACGAACCGCGCGTCTTCGATCCCGTTGCTCTGGCTTGGAGAAAACGGAAAGACGATCCGTTCCGACACCGACTGCTCCGCGGCGAAGGAAAACTCGTAGTTCGATTTGGCCACCATCAGCATCTTCTGCCCGCTGTCCTCGTTGCCGTGGTGGCGCCTGTGGATTTCGATGGCCGTGCGCAACTCGTCCAGCGTGAACGTCTCGGGCACCCCTTCCAGGACGCGGAGGTTGAAATCGTCCGAGAGACCGAGCTCGGCGAGTTTTTTAAGAAAGAGGTCCCGGTTGTAGGCGGTGTTGGGAAAATATTTCGGTTCGCGGATGAACCGGGAGGGGTTGTCGATGGTCAGCCCTGCCGCGGCATCCACCATGCCGGACCGGAAGGTGATCGAGGAGATGTGGCCCTCGCCCGTCGCCCGCAGGCTCAGGATGATCCTCAGGGAACCGTCCGGGACACCCGTCTGGTCGGGGTGGGGGATGATGCTCGGGTTGAACAGCGCAGCGCATTCGAAGGAATACTCGTTGGTGAAATACGACCCCATGAGAAGTTTGCGGCTTTTGGAGAGCGGCCGGTCGGTGGGGATGAACCGTTCCACCTGCCGGAATCGCTCCGAAAAGATGCTCTCGATTTCCTGGTGGCGGTCGCCGAAATCGCGGAGGACTTCGTCGAGCAACCCGTCCACCTCCGCATCGGTGAGCGACAAGATCCGGGCGAGGATTTTTAGCGCCCGCGGGGCGTCCGTCGGGTTGAAGGCGCGGGGTTCCACGGTCGGGAGAAACGGGCGGACGAGGACCCTCCGGGGATCCGGTTTGAGGAACACGGGCTGGCGTTTCAAAGGCAGGGAAGCGGGTGGCATAACCGGGAATTCAAACGGGGTGGAACGTGAGGGCGAGGTCCTGGACGCGCTTCATCTCCGCCAGGGACAGCAGGAAGGCCAGGGTGGACTCGGCGCCTTCGTTCCGGTTGACACGGTCGACGTGCAGGCCATCCCGGCAGCCGCCGGTCTGGGGGTTGTAAACCGGGATGCCGAGATCGTTCGTGCCGAGGAACCATTCGAAGGCCCGGCGGGCTTCGAGCAACCAGAAAGTGTCCTTCGTGACGCTGTAAGCCTCCAGGCAGGCGCTGACCATGGCGTGGGCTTCGACCGGTTGCTGGTCGAATGGCGCGGGGTCGCCTCCCTTCTTCCAGAAGCCGTCGGATCCGACCGGGCGGAAGCAGCCGCCCGACCCGGCCTGGTTTTTCGCGAGCCAGCGCAGGGTGTTGAGCCCCACCTCCAGCACGTCTCCCCGGCTGGTCCACTTTCCGCTCAGGATGAGCGCGTGGGGGATCTTCGCGTTGTCATACGTCACGATGTCTTCGAACCACATCCATTCCGGGGACGACACGCTGCGGAAGAGCGTCATGAGCCGGTCGGTCAATCCCTCGCGGAACTGGTTGGCCATGCGGTCGCCGGAGAGCGTGCGCAGATACTCTTGCACCCCCAGGATCGTGAACGCCCACGCGCGGGGAGAGGTGAAGCTTTCCACCGCGGACAGCGAGGCCTCGAAAATGTTGGCGGCCCAGCCGCGCAGGTCCTCCCGCGCAGAACGGCCCACGCATGTGCCCAGCGCCCACAGCGCCCGCCCGTGGCTGTCTTCCGACCCCTCCTCTTCCAGCCACTCGCGGTTGAAGCCCATGAAATTCCGGAACCGCCCGGTGTCCGCGTTGAAAGCGTGCTGGAGAAACGCCGCGTAGGCTCCCGTCATCGGGTATTGGTGCGGGGCCCGCTCCCCCAGCTCCCGGAGGAGAGTCATCAGGATCAGGGCCCGGGCGTTGTCGTCGGTGCAGTAGCCGTGGCTGAAGTTCGGGACCGTGAAAATCGCGTGTTGGAAAATCCCGACATGGTCGGTCATCCGGAGCAGGTGGTCGAACCTCCAGGTCGGCAGCTCGCCCTCGCGCTGGCCGAGCGTCGCGATATGGAACGTCTTGCGGTGGGAATTCACGTCCTCCCGGCGCGCGCGGGAAAACGTCGCGGCGTAGAGGTGCGCGACGTTCGACCAGACCATGTCGCGCCCCATGAGGTAGGCGTTTTTCCGCATCGCATGCCGCCGGGTCTCGTTCCCGAGCATCTCCTTCACCGCTTCGGCGATCGCGGCGGAATCCCGGAACGGCACCAGCATCCCCCGACCGTCGGCCAGGAGCTCCTTCGCATGCCAGTAGGGAGTGGAAATCACCGCTTTTCCGGCCCCGAAACTGTAGGCAAGGGTGCCGCTGGTGATCTGCGCCTCGTTCAAATACGGCGTGATGTAAATGTCCGCCGCACCGATGAATTCCATCAGCTCGGAAATCCCGACGAACTGGTTGAAGAAGATCACATGCTTGTCCACGCCGATCTTTTTCGCCAGCCGCTCGAGCGACAGGCGGTAGGTCTCTCCCTGGTCGCGAACAAGGCTCGGATGCGTCGCGCCCAGAACGATATAGACGACATCCGGAAACTCCGAAACGATATCGGGAAGCGCGTTCAGCACGTTCTCGATTCCCTTGTTCGGCGACAGCAGGCCGAATGTCAGAAGGACCTGCTTTCCTTCCACCCCGAACTGGTCTTTGAAAAAGCTGGGGTCCGTGAACGGAACATCCGGAATCCCGTGCGGGATGATGTCGATCTTTTCCTCGGTGACACCATAAACTGCCTGAAGAAATTCCGCGCCCTGCCCGGCCATCACGACCAGCCGCGAGGAAAGGGAAACGATTTCCTCGAAGATGTGCTTCTGCTCGCGGGTGGGTTCTTTGAGAACCGTGTGGAGGGTCGTCACCACCGGCATGCGCACCGAGCGCAGGAGCCCGAGCACATGGCCCCCGGAGGCTCCGCCATAGATCCCGAACTCGTGCTGGACGCTCAGCACATCGATGTTGCTCAGATTCAAAAAGTCGGCGGCCCGCTGGTAAGCACCCACTTCCTGTCCAGGAATCTCGAACCGCACTTCCGGTGGATAGTCGTATCCCTCGTCCCGGTCATTCACCACCACCACCGGGCACTCCAGCCTGGGATAAAGCGTGCTGATCGCATTCCGCAGGTCGGAAGTGAAGGTGGCGATCCCGCACTTGCGGGGCAGGTAATCGCCCAGGAAGGCGACCTTTCTGAGCTGGGAGGGAGACTCCGGGTGATTGGTAAAAAATCGCCCGGACCGCCCGGACATCTGCTGGCTCTCGCCGACTGGATTCAAATTCGCCATGGTGTTTCGTCTCATTCGCGATTGAAAAAAGTTTTGGAGACAAGCGGAGCATAGCCCGTATGCGGGATTCCGCCTACCGGTTTTTTGCTGGGTCTGCTTCGGAACCTGGATGAACGGGCTTGCAACCTGCGTGTCGATGGTCTTCTGGCTGGGACCAAAGAAACGCCGGAACTCGACCGAAAGGCATGGAAAAACTGCCTCGCCCGTCAATACGCGGGACTGCCCCACTTTCGGATTCGCCTCTTCATTCTTTCTTTCGTGAGACAAAACGGCTAAGGGATCTTTCTCTCCTTTCCAATCAATGCCGACCCACCACGACCACGCCAACCCCATCTGGCAAATCGCCGACCTGCTGCGCGGCCCTTATCGCCCGCCGCAGTATGAGCGAGTGATGTTGCCCATGACGGTCTTTCGAGAACCTCATCCGCCGTTTCAATGAATTGGCGAATGAAACCGCCGGGGACCACTTCACGCCGCGCGAGGTCATCCGGCTCATGGTGAATCTCCTCTTCATCAACGGCGACGACCTCCTCGCCACGCCGGGCACCGTGCGGAAGATGCTCGACCCGGCCTGCGGCACCGGCGGCATGTTGGCGGAGGCGCAGAGCTACCTGCGCGAGCACCACGCGGCCGCGAAGCTCTACGCCTACGGGCAGGATTACAACAAACGCGCTTTCGCCACGGCCGCATCGGACATGCTCATGAAGGAGGTCGCCCACAACGGCGGCGGCGGCAACGTGCGCTTCGGGGACATCTTCACCGCCGACCAGTTCCCGCGTGAGACTTTCGACTACCTTCTTGCCAATCCGCCATTTGGTGTGGACTGGAAAAAACAGGCGCGGGAGATCGAGGCCGAGCACAAGAAGCTGGGCCACGCCGGGCGCTTCGGCGCCGGACTGCCGAGGGTCAATGACGGCTCGCTGCTCTTCCTTCCAACACATGGTCAGCAAGTTCGAGCCCGTGTTGCCGAATCAGCACAAACACGGTTCGCGGCTCGCCATCGTCTTCAGTGGGTCGCCCCTTTTCACCGGCGGAGCGGGCAGCGGGGAAAGCGACATCCGCCGATGGATCATCGAGAATGACTGGCTGGAGGCCGTCATCGCCCTGCCGGAACAGATGTTTTACAATACCGGCATCGGCACCTACATCAGCCGCAAAACAGCAGCAGCGGGATGGGGAAAGGGCACGGTGCTGGCACTCGCAGCCTACATTCAGAAGAGACAGCCAGGTGTCCGTGGATTTTCGCCACAAAACCTCTGGAGAATGAGGCAATTCCATGATGCCTACCGGGACCAGCCAAAACTCTCAACACTGTTGAGAGAACTGCCATGGTCATCCAATCTCAACTTCTACCTCGAAGCCCTCGACCGCGATGTGAGGAAGCCCCATGAGCGCCCCGCCATCGGCCTGCTCCTCTGCGCCACCAAGGACACTGAGGTCGTGGAGTATTGCCTCAGCCGCAGCCTCTCCCCGGCCATGATCGCCGAGTATGAGACGATGCTCCCGGACAAGGATCTGCTGAAGGCCAAGCTCCATGAACTCTACCACCTCCTCGCCCCGGCGGAGGAAGAGGAAGAAGCCGCGCCGGATCGAAAGCCAAAAGTCGCACCAGTGCCGCGACCATTGAAGAAAAGAGGTCGGAAGTGATGGGCGTCCACACCAAGCGGCTGCGGTAGGAGCTGCGATCCGCTCCTTCTGACTCCCAGCGCCAGGCACTAGCAGAAGCGAAAGTGGCGCCATTCTTGAAGATGGAAGCCATTGGTGAAGACGGCGTTTACGACCCATCGGAACAGAGGGGGAAAGCAGACGTCATCACCGGATTCAGCCGCTTCTTTGAAGGAGATGTGGTCGTGGCCAAGATCACGCCTTGCTTCGAGAACGGCAAAGGCGCATTCATCCATCGACTGGAAGGAGGCGTCGGATTTGGAACCACTGAGTTGCATGTTTTGTCGCCGCTTGATGGTGTCGATGGAAAGTTCCTCTATTGGATATGCGTCCGTGAGTTCACGAAAGACAAGATCGAGAGCACAGCGGCTGATCTGGGAACGATGAAAGTGGCCCTTCAAGGCGATATCGTATTCAACAAGATGCGAATGTGGCAGGGGGCTGTCGGCGTGTCTCCCTGCGATGGCTTGACCGGCCCTGACTACGTCGTCGCTACGCCGATCGGCGGCTGTTTGCACACGGGCTACGCCCGCGAACTCTTCCGCACCGCGATGTTCAGTGCCGAATGCGCCCGCCACTCCAACGGTTTGGTCTGGGATCGCCTGCGGCTCTACTGGGAAGGCTTTCGCGACATCTGGGTGCCGCCCCCCCTCTCAAAGAACAGCGCGCCATCGTCGCCCACATCGCCGCCGAGACCGCAAAGCTGGACGCCCTGCGCGCCAGCGCCGAGCGAACCATCGCGCTGCTCAAAGAACGCCGCTCCGCCCTGATCTCCGCCGCCGTGACGGGACGGATTGCCATTTCCCAAACCAAAGCCTAACCTGCCGCCATGCGCATCGACCGAATCGAGCTGACCAATTTCAAGTGCTTCGAGAAGGCGTTTTTCGACTTCGACCCGGAGTTCACGTTGTTCGTGGGAGACAATGGAACGGGCAAGACGAGCATTCTTAGCGCGGTCGACACGTTTTCCATCGGCTCTTGAAATTCTGCCTTCCTGCGGATAGCCCCCCCATGGTCGATCCTCAACCATCCATTTTCACAATCCGCCTGACGGGCGAAGGCGTGCGCCCGCATCTAGTCGCGGCCAGCGATCTGGCGGGACTGATCATTGCGGCCGAGCAGACGGTTGCGGCGATTGCCCGCCGGGAGAATCCCGAGGCCGCCGAAAGCCTGATCGTGGGACTGTCCGGCATCCAAGACCAGAGCATCGGCCTGGCGTTCACCAGCAACGAGGAATCCGTGATTTCGACCGCGTATCAGGAACTGGTTGCGGCGCTGGAGAACCGGCTTTTCCGGAGTCTGCCGGCGCAGAGTTTGGAGGGGCTTCGCACCTTGACCCAGTTTGCCCGCGAGCGGAAGGGGCACACGCAATTTTGGAACGGGTCCCAACGCGGACCCCTGCTGGACCTCCCGCCCGAGTATGCCATCGAGGTTCCCCTGCCGGAGTATCAGCGGGGGGAAACGGTTCTTTATGGAAGAATCGAGCGAGTCGGGGGCGTTCGACCGCGGGTGCGCCTGCGGGTTTCCCCGAAGGAGGTCGTCTATGGGGACATCACCGAGGACCAAAGCCGGATTCTTGGATCAAACCTGTATTCGGAAACCGCGCTCCGGGGGCAGGCCACATGGGACGCGCAGGACGGGACGGTTGTGTGTTTTCGCGTCGAAGAAATTCTCCATTACCAGCGGGGCAAGGCCACTCAGGCATTCCAGGAACCGAGCGATGCTGCGGGCGGAGCGTTTGACCAAATTGAGGACGTGGATTTGTTTGCGACACGCATTCGGGAAGGGGATGCCCCATGAGCCGGGTCTGTCTGGACAATCACATCCTGATTTGGGGCGTTCGTGGCATGGCGACGGCCGGGCAGGAAGCCGTGATCCAGCGGGCCAAGGGACTGCTCGAAAAGCTGGACAGCGAGGAAGCCGATATCCTGGTGCCAACGGTTGTAGTCGGGGAGTTCCTGGCCGGGGTTCCCAAGAGCCAGCATACGGGGTTGCTAAATGTGCCGAACAGGCGCTTTCAACTTCCGCCGTATGATGTCCGGGTGGCTGCCGTGGCTGCGGGCTTGTGGCGCGACTACGCGGAGCGGACCCCGACGCTGCGCGAGCAAATTCAATCCGACTTCCCCGGCACGCAGCGCGTCAAAATAAAAGCCGACGTGCAAATTCTGGCAACCGCGCTCGTGCGTAAGGCCGAGGTGCTCTACACCCACGATGGACCGTTGGCCACACTGGCCGCCGGTCTCATTGAAGTCCGGGAGCTTCCGCCGCCGCCACTGGTCCAGGATATACTCTTCGAGGGATAGAACCCATGCACGACCACCTGAAAGAGGCATCCTTCGAATCGGTCATTGAGTCTCACTTGCTCGGGAATGGATATGAAAGGATTTCACCGTCAGGCTTCAACCGTGAGCGGGCCATCTTTCCCGAAGCCGTGCTGGACTTCATCCGCAATACGCAACCGAAGGAGTGGGCCAAATTGGAAGCCCTACACGGCAAGAAGACGGGCGAGCAGGTGCTCACCGATCTTTGCAAGTGGATGGGCTCACACGGCTCGCTGGCGACGCTGCGTCACGGATTCAAATGCTACGGGCGCTCGTTGCGTGTGGCGTTTTTCAAGGCGGCGCATGAGCTGAACCCGGAACTGGAGGAACGCTACGCGGCGAACCGGCTGGGGATCACGCGGCAACTTCATTTCTCCTCGCGCTCGGAGAAGTCGCTGGATGTGATGGTGAGCCTGAACGGGATTCCCGTCGGCACGGTCGAGCTGAAAAATCCGCTGACCGGCCAAACGGTGGACAACGCAATCTGGCAATACCGGCATGACCGCGACCCGCGCGAGACGATCTTCGATTTCAAGAAGCGCACGCTCGTGCATTTTGCGGCGGACACGGAATCGGTGTTCATGGCAACCCGGCTTGCCGGCACTGCGACGCATTTTCTTCCCTTCAACAAGGGATGCGATGGCGGAGCGGGCAATCCGCCTGACCCGGCGGGGAGAACGTATCGCACCGCGTATTTGTGGGAGGAGGTGCTCCAGCGCGACAGCCTGCTGGATTTGCTGGCGCGGTTCCTTCACCTCCAGGTCGAGGAAAAGCGAGGGGAAGACGGGCGGAAGGTCCAGAAAGAGACGATGATTTTCCCCCGCTACCATCAGCTCGAATGTGTGCGGGGGCTCGTGGAGGCGGCGCGGCGCGAAGGGCCGGGACACAATTCGCTGATCGACCAATCGGCGGGCAGCGGCAAAAGCAACACCATCGGCTGGCTGGCGCACCGGCTGGCATCGCTGCATGACACCCGGAACGAAAAGGTCTTCGATTCGGTCATCGTGGTGACGGATCGCGTGGTGCTGGACCAGCAGTTGCAGGACACGATTTATCAGTTCGAGCACAAGCGCGGGGTGGTGCAGCGGATTGACGAGAGTTCACGACAACTCGCCGAGGCGCTGGAAAGCGGAGTGCCGATCATCATCACGACGCTCCAGAAATTCCCGTTCGTCTCCCGTCAGTTGCTCAAGATGACCGAGGAGCGGGGGCAGGAAGGCAAAGGCGCGCTGAAAACCCGCCGGCGCGCGGTGATCATCGATGAAGCGCACAGCTCACAGGGCGGAGAGACGGCCACGGATCTGAAGGAAGTGCTGGGCGGGGAAGACTTGAGGCGGGCGGCCGAACGACAGGCGGCGGATGAAGGGCTCGACAGCATGGAGGAACTCTTCCGCAGCATGGCAAAGCGGGGCAAGCAGGCCAACCTGAGCTTCTTCGCCTTCACCGCGACGCCGAAGCACAAAACACTGGCCGTGTTCGGCCGGGAGGGGAAACCCGCCCATCGCTACACGATGCGGCAGGCGATTGAGGAAGGGTTCATCCTCGACGTGCTGAAAAATTACACGACCTACGAGACGTATTTCAAACTCCTCAAATCCACGGAGGATGATCCGAATGTCGAACGGAAAAAAGCGGCGAAGGCACTCGCGCGCTTCCTCCGGCTGCATCCGCACAACATTGCCCAGAAGACCGAGGTGATGGTCGAACACTTCCACGCGGTGACTCTCCACAAGATCGGCGGAAGAGCCAAAGCGATGGTGGTCACCGGCTCGCGGCTGGAAGCGGTCCGCTACAAACAAAGCTCCGACCGCTACATCAAAAAGAAGGGCTACCCGATCAAGTCCCTGGTGGCTTTTTCCGGCACGGTTCAGGACGACAAGAGCAAGGATGTGACGTATACCGAGGAGGGAATGAACGAGGGCGTACGGCAGAAGGCTCTCCCGGAACGTTTTGGCACGGACGAATTTCAGGTGCTGCTGGTCGCGGAAAAGTATCAGACCGGATTCGATCAACCGCTCCTTCACACGATGTATGTGGACAAGCGGCTGGATGGCATCCAAGCCGTGCAAACGCTCTCCCGCCTGAACCGCATCCATCCGTTGAAGGAAGACACGTTCGTTTTGGATTTTGTGAACGACCGCGAAGACATCCGCGCAGCCTGAAAGCCGTCGATCAGAAAAGAACGTCAGTCCCGCGTATTGTCACCTTGTTGAATCAAAGCGGGAAAGCATATTGCCGCCGCCCGCTCAGTGGCGGCAATGTTTCTCGGCCACCAGAAAAATGCCCGGCTTTTTTCCGGAACCAAACGTATTGTCCAGCGGGTCGCCGGACACCACATCCGGGGGGCGCTTTGATTGTTTTCCACTGCAACCCGCAGTCCGGCCAAACCCCGTTACTTTCCAGAGGAGTAATCCAGCAATTGCAATGCGCCAATCCGTCCGAAGTGAACGGTATTTTTCGTGACGAGCGGTTCTCCGTTTTCCAGAGCCGTCGCTGCGATGAGGATGCCATTGTCCGGCAATAACTGCCCGGTATCCCGAAGGTTTCGCCGGATGCGGGAAGCGCGAAAAGCCACTTGATCATCCACCGGGACACGGCGGAAGAGATCCAGGAATCCCCTGGCACTCCACAGATCTCCGTCGGAAAATCCCTCGCAGAACTCCGTCGCAACGATCACGGACAACGAAAATCCCGCCTCACCGTGAGCGGCAAGAAACCGGCAAGCCGGTCCCTCACGATCGGCGCGCTTTTCTCTTTGAAGGTCGATCAGAAAACAGGAATCAAGAAACATCGGGCAGCTCCCAAGGTGAAGGGGAGATCCCCGGACGGGCAGACTCCTCGCGCTCCATCCTGTCCCAATGCGCAAATGCGGAATCCGGCACCGGAGGCAAAGATTTCAATTTTTCGAGAATCGAGCCCCCCGTGTGGATCGCCGTGGCAAAATTCGCGCGGCGCACCACCGAGGAAAACGATTCCCGCTCGTGTCGTCTGGCACGGCGCAAGTGCTCGTAGGCATCCAATTCGAGAGAAATGGTTTTTGTCGCCATGCATGGGCCGATTCAAAAGTCAATATTTTTCCCGAAACAACCTCCGTCCCGCGCCTTGCACATTTTCAACAACCTGGTTGGCCATTTCCATTTTATAGAGGCCCCATGAAACATCGTCCCGGTTTCCACATTTTCTCTGTGCTCTCGGTGTTCTCTGTGGTTCATTTGCCTGTTCCATGACCGACCTCGAACGCATCCGTCATTCCTGCGCCCATGTGCTTGCCACGGCGATTTTGAAAATTTGGCCCGAGGCCCAGTTTGCCGCCGGACCTCCGGTGGAGACCGGGTTTTATTATGACGTCGACCTCCCGCACCGGATCTCGCCCGAGGATTTCGCGCGGATCGAGGAGGAGATGAAGCGGGAAGTGAAGGCAAACCATGTCTTTGAGCGCGTCGAAGTTTCGCGTGACGAGGCGGTTGCGATGGCGCAGCGGGGCGAGCTTGCCGCTCTCGGGCCGCGCGGCGGAGCGTCGAAGTTCAAGCTCGATATCGTCCAAAATATCCCGGATGGCGAGGTCATCACGCTCTACCGCAACGGCGAATTCACCGACCTCTGCGCTGGCCCGCACGTCATGCGGACAGGAAATATCGGGGCCTTCAAGCTCACCCACGTCGCCAGCGCCTACTACAAAGGCGACGAAAACAACCCGCAACTCCAGCGGATCTACGGCACCGCGTTCAAGAACAAGACCGAGATGGAGGCCTACTTCACCATGCTCGAGGAGGCGAAGAAGCGCGACCACCGGAAGCTCGGTGCCGAAATGGGGCTCTTCGCGATCGACTCCGAATACGTCGGCCCCGGCATGCCGCTCTGGCTGCCAAAAGGCACTGCCATCGTCGAGGAATTGGAAAAGCTTGCGAAAGAAACGGAATTCGCCGCCGGATACGTCCGCGTCCGCACGCCGCACCTGGCGCGGGAGAAGATGTATCGAACCAGCGGGCACCTGCCATACTACGCGGAGAGCATGTTCCCGCCGATGGTTCTCGACGAGGCGCTCGCATCGCAGGATCGGGGAGCACACGCGCCCTCGCGTGTCGTCTCCGGCACCCCGCCGGAGACATCCTCAGCCACCCGATACGCCCGCCGGTTTCTGCCGCATTTCGAGCGACCATGGGCAAAATACGCTGTCACCCTCTCAACCCGCGAACGCCGTCCTTTGTCAGCAGACGAGCGCGAAATCGTGCTTTCCAGCGTGCTCTACGGCCACGATCACGGGCAATATGAGCTCTACGCGGCATGCGTCATGCCGGACCATGTGCATCTGCTTTTTGAGCCGCAGGTGAAGGAGAACACCGATGATGGCACCCCGGTCTTTTTTACGCTCACGGAAATTCTCCAAGGCATCAAGTCCAGCACAGCGCACCGCATTAAGAAGGCTGCCGGGCGGCAGGGAGAACCGGTGTGGGAGAAGGAATCCTTTGATCGACTGATTCGTTCGGAGGCGGATTTAGAGGAGAAGTTCAACTATATCGTCCGGAATCCCTGGGATGCGGGTGTGGTTGGGCCTGACGAGGATTATGCGTGGGTTTGGACGCCGGAGTCGGCTTCGGCGGGGGCGCCGAAGCCCGCACGCGAGGGCGCGTGCGCTCCCCAGGTGCCGAGTTGCGACCGCTACTATCTCAAGGCGATGAATTGCCCGCACCACCACCGCATTTTTGCGGCGGAGCCGCACAGTTACCGCGATTTGCCGCTGCGGCTCGCGGAATACGGGACCTGCTACCGCTACGAGCAGAGCGGCGAGTTGTTCGGGCTCATGCGCGTGCGCTCGCTCAACATGAACGACGCGCACATCTACTGCACCGAGGAGCAGTTCGCCGACGAATTCCGGGCCGTGAATGACATGTACCTGAAGTATTTCAAAATCTTCGGCCTCGAAAAATACCAGATGCGCTTCAGCACGCATGCGGCGGAAGGTCTTGGCAAGAAATATGTTAACGAGCCGGAGTTGTGGAAGAAGACCGAGGACATGGTGCGCAGGGTGTTGATCGAGTCCGGCATCAACTATGTCGAGGTCGCCAACGAGGCGGCGTTCTACGGCCCGAAGATCGACGTGCAGGTCTGGAGCGCGATTGGCCGGGAATTTACGATCGCCACGAATCAGGTTGATTTTGCCGTTCCAAGCAAATTCGGCCTCGTCTATCGCGACCGTGACAACACGGAAAAGACCCCGCTCTGCATCCACCGCGCGCCCCTTGGCACGCACGAGCGGTTCATCGGGTTTCTCATCGAGCACTATGCCGGAAATTTCCCGCTCTGGCTGGCCCCCGACCAGGTCCGCGTGATCACGATCGGAACCGACGACGCGCTCGTGGACTACGCGAAGAAAATTCATCGCGAACTCCGCGCCAATGAAGTCCGTGCCGATCTCGATCTCTCGAACGATCCGGTCAAGGCGAAGATCGCCGACGCCGAGAAAATGAAGGTTCACACGATGCTCGTCATCGGCAACCGGGACCTCGAGGCCGGGGCGGTGAGCCTACGCGTCCATGGCAGAGGCAACCTCGGATCCAAGCCGAGGGCGGAAGCGGTTGCGGAGGTTCTCGCCGCCATCCGCGAGCGGCGTCCGTGAGGCGGTCGCTTCAGAAACCGGGGCGGCATGAGCATTTTCGCAGTTGCGGCGATTCCCGGCACTGTGTAGCGTCTGGCTCCCACCACTTCGGAGAAACCCATGGGCAAAATCTACAACAACATCGTTGAAACCGTCGGCCACACCCCTCTGGTCAAGCTGAACCGCATCACCGCCGGACTCACGGCCACCATTGCTCTCAAGTGCGAGTTTTTCAACCCGCTCGGCAGCGTCAAGGATCGTATTGGCATGGCCATGATCGAGGACGCCGAGAAGAAAGGCATTCTCAAGCCGGACACCCTGATCGTTGAACCGACGAGCGGGAACACCGGCATCGCTCTCGCGTTTGTCGCAGCCGCCAAGGGATACAAACTCATCCTGACGATGCCGGAGACGATGAGTGTCGAGCGCCGCACCCTGCTCGCCCTGCTCGGCGCCAAGCTGGTTCTCACTCCGGGCTCCGAAGGGATGAAAGGCGCCATCGCCCGCGCCGAAACCATCGTCAGGGAAACCCCGGGCGCCTGGATGCCCCAGCAGTTCAACAATCCCGCGAATCCGGCCATCCATGCCAGGACCACCGCCGAGGAAATCTGGGAGGACACCGGCGGGGCTGTCGATATTCTGGTCGCCGCGGTCGGCACCGGCGGAACCATCACCGGTGCTGTGGAGGCTCTCAAAGCCCGAAAGGCTTCGTTTCAGGCCGTCGCGGTCGAGCCGAAAGACTCGCCGGTTATCTCCCAGACGCTGGCCGGACAACCGCTCAAACCCGGCCCGCATAAAATCCAGGGAGCCGGGGCCGGATTCATTCCCGGGAACCTCCATTTGAAGTCCGCGACCGGCGCGGCACAGATCACCGAATGCATCCAGGTCAGCAATGACGACGCCTTTGCGATGGCCCGCCGCCTGGCGAAGGAAGAGGGGATTCTCGCCGGGATCAGCTCCGGCGCGAATGTCCATGCCGCCATCGAGATCGCCAAACGTCCCGAGAATGCCGGAAAGCTCATCGTCACCGTGGCCTGCTCGACAGGCGAGCGGTATCTGAGCACGCCTCTTGCGGACCAGGCCCGCGCGGAGGTCGGGGCGTGATGAATTCTCCAATCCCCACGGATGATTCCGTCATCGAGCGCGACGGGATTGACGCCGCTCTCTTCTGGCATGCCCACAAAAAAAAGATCCTGCTCGGCCTGCTCGCCGTCCTGGCGATCGGTGGCGGGAGCCTGGCCTGGTATGTTTCTTCAACCTTGAGAGCCAAGGGCGCTGTTGCGGCCTTGGGCGGCGCCAATGAGCTTCCCCAACTGGAAGCCGTCATAAAAACCTATGGCGGCACCATGCCCGCAGCGGATGCTATGTTGCTGGTTGCCGCGGCAAACCGGAAAGCGGGAAAACTCGAGGAATCGACGTCGGCATTCCAGAATTTCCTGAAGTCCTTTCCGAACCACCCGCTCGCAGGCGGGGCTCTCCTCGGTGTCGGGCAGAACCAGGATGCCGCGGGAAATTCCCCGGAAGCGATGTCCACCTATCAGCAGGTGGTCGAGAAATATCCCAAAAGCTACGCGGCCCCGTTTGCCGGTTACGCGCAGGCGGAGATCCTTCTGCGGGATTTCCGGCGCGATGAGGCGAAGGTCGCGCTGGATTCGCTGGTTTCCCAATTTCCGAATTCCATGATCGCCCGCCTGGCCACCGCCCAGTTGGCCCGCATCGGGACCAAGGATTCCCAGTAGCCCCCGCAGCGACGGCTTTTTGTCTTTGCCGCTTATTATCTTCCGAAAACCGCTTTTCCCTGTGCTCTTGCGCCTCGGCGCGAGAAATCGCTGAATCGCGATTTATTGAAGAAATATTGAAGGAATATCTTGCATCAGGCCGGTCCCCCCCTAAGTTTACCTCAAGGCCCTTACGGGGCATGGTAGGTTGCTAGTTGCGTTTCTTCCGGTGAAAGCCGGGTTCTCTCAGTGGCGATTTGAAATCCGGTTCTCGGAAACAGCTACTCAGACGAGCCTTAAATAAATACAACTATGTCAAACAAACTCTATGTCGGGAATCTTTCCTTCGACACCACCCAATCAGATCTCAGCGATCTTTTCTCCCAAGCCGGAACCGTCAGCGAGACGGCTCTGATCAACGACAAGATGACCGGTCGCTCGCGCGGCTTTGCATTCGTCACCATGTCCGACGCGGCCGGCGCTGCGGCGGCAACCGCCAAGTTCAACGGCATGGAACTCCACGGCAGAAACCTTACCGTTAATGAAGCCAAGGACCGCGAGCCCAGCGGCGGCGGCGGGGGGCGCAACTTCGGCCCGGATCGTCGTCCGGCCGGCAAACGCTACTAATTAATTCAACAAAAAGAACGCCCCGGTTCACACCGGGGCGTTTTTTTGTGCCCCGGTCACGGGGAGGCGGATCGGGTGCTCCGCGCACGATGACACGATCCGTGCGTCGCCGGCCACTTCGTTCCATCGCGCCCGGAGGTCGCGGCCCGCAGTGGCCACACACCGACAGCAACCTGACACGAAGCCCCCCCAAACCCTCCCCAAACTTGCCGGGCGCTCTTCTGGATGTCGCTTAACCTGAGAGAAGGGGGGCTCCAATCTTCACTCAAAAAAATCGGGCCAAACTCCAGAAACGGGCGGGACGCCCGTTCCCTTGAGCTGGCGTTCGCCGGTTCGGTGCCATTTTCCGTTTCCGCGCCCGCCATGCTGGGCACGCATGCGGTGATCGGCGCCGGGGAGGCGCTGATCACGGTTCTTGCATTTTCATTGCTGCAGGCACCTGCAACAGCTTCGCGCAAGAGCGCATGGATTCCGGCTGTGGCAGCAGTCCTGATCGCGCTGCTCCTCAGCCCGTTCGCGTCTCCATTCCCGGACGGACTGGAATGGGTGGCTGGCAAACTTGGCTTTTTGCATGAGTCGGGCCCTGCTTTCGTGGCGCCACTTGCGGAGTATTCCCTGCCGGGATCACTGCCCGCCTTTCTCTCGGCCGGCCTCGCCGGGCTGGCCGGCGTGCTGGTTGTTTTTGTCCTGGGGTGCGTGACTTCCCTGGCATGGAAATCTGCGGTGGCGATGAATGTCTGGAAGGAATGAAATGGCATCTGGCGGCCAATCTCCCCAAGGGGAACGGGCGTCCCATCCGTGCGAGACGTTGACCCCGCTGCGATGCCCGGTCTCCAAACGGGCGGAACGCCTGTTTTCCCGGTTTTGATTCCAACGGAATTCGCCACTCTCCCCCACCGGGTGTCTTGACATTTTCCCAGGAACAAAAACAGTGCCGTGATGAGTCCAGTCTCCGAATTTATCGATCACCACTTCCGCCACTTCAATGCCGCCGCGTTGAAGGACGCCGCGAACGCTTATTCCAGGCATCTCGACGATGGCGGCATCATGCTGATGACGCTGGCCGGGGCGATGAGTACGGCGGAACTCGGTCTCTCGCTCGCGGAGATGATCCGGCAGGGCAAAGTCCACGGCATCGTCTGCACGGGAGCCAATCTCGAGGAGGATGTCTTCAATCTCGTCGCCCACGATTTTTACGAGCGGCTCCCCAACTACCGGGACCTCACCCCCGCGGATGAACAGGCTTTGCTTGACCGCCACATGAACCGGGTGACGGATACCTGCATCCCGGAAATGGAAGCGATGCGGCGGATCGAGAACGTGATTCTCAAGGAATGGATGGACGCCGACGCGCGCGGCGAGCGGCTGTTTCCGCATGAATTTTTCTGGCGGATCCTCGACTCGAAAGAACTGCAAGCCGGCTTCCAGATCGATCCGAAGAACAGCTGGCTCCTGGCCGCTAAGGAAAAGAATCTCCCGATGTTCGTGCCCGGCTGGGAGGATTCGACTTTGGGGAACATGTATTCCGCCCATTGCATCGAGGGGGACGTGAAGAACGTCCATACCGTGCGCACCGGCATCGAATACATGATCTCGCTCGCCAACTGGTATGCCCCGACGAGCAAGAAATCTTCCATCGGGTTTTTTCAGATCGGCGGCGGCATCGCGGGGGATTTCCCGATTTGCGTGGTTCCCATGTTGCACCAGGACCTGCGGCGGGAGGATGTTCCGCTCTGGGGATATTTTTGCCAGATCAGCGACTCGACGACCAGCTATGGAAGCTATTCCGGCGCGGTGCCGAACGAAAAAATCACCTGGGGCAAACTCGGCGAGCACACACCGAAGTTCGTGATCGAGTCCGACGCCACGATCGTCGCGCCGCTGATCTTCGCAAAAGTTCTCGGCTGGTAAAGTCATGCATATCTCCGACATCCTGAAAGAGGGCGCCCCCACGTTCTCTTTCGAGTTCTTTCCGCCGAAGTCCCCGCAGGCCTTGGATCAGCTTTTCGAGGCCATCCGGCAGCTCGAGGCGCTCAAGCCCGCGTTTGTGAGCGTGACGTACGGGGCGGGAGGCACGACGCGCGAGATGACCCACGAACTCGTGGTCCGGATCAAGACGACCACCTCCCTCGATCCGATTCCCCACCTCACCTGCGTCGGGCACACCGAAGAGGAAATCGAAAAGATCCTGGAGCGCTATTCCGCCGCCGGAGTGAGCAACATCCTGGCTTTGCGGGGCGATCCGCCGCGCGGTCAACCGGGATATGACCACTCGAAGGATGTTTTTCCCCAGGCCGCCAGCCTGGTGGGATTCATCAAACGGTTTTCCGGGCATCCCGATCCGCGGGGTTTTGGAATCGGCGTGGCCGGGTTTCCGGAAGGGCATCCGACAACGCCCAACCGGCTGGTCGAAATGGATCACCTCAAGGCGAAGATCGACGCGGGTGCCGACTACATCTGCACCCAGCTTTTTTTTGACAACCGGGATTTTTTTGATTTCCGGGACCGCTGTGTGATCGCGGGGATCCCTGTGCCGGTCATTGCCGGCATCATGCCCGTGACCAGCCTTTCCTCGATGAAGCGGATGGCCGAACTGGCGGGCGGAGCGCGATTTCCCGCCCGGTTGCTCAAGGCCCTTCACCGGGGAGGGGACTCGCCGGAAGCGGTCCGGCAGGTCGGGCTGCACTACGCGACCGAACAATGCGCGGACCTGCTCGATCAGGGGGTCGCCGGAATCCATTTTTACACGCTCAATCAATCCACGGCCACGCGGGAGATCTGCCAGCGACTCGGACGCACCCCCTGACGCGATGAGTGGCAATGTCTCTGGAGGGACCGGCGCTGTCCGGTCCGTGTCATTCGACGGACGACACGGCGGTCGTCCCTCCATTCCGCTGATCCTCCCATGACCGACGACAAGGCCGCTCTGCGCGCCAAAATGCGCGCCCTTGCGGGAACCCGCGCCGACATCCCCATCCTTTCCGCCAAACTCCGCGGGCAGCTCCACAGTTGGCCGCTCTGGCAATCGTCTGTAGCGGTTGCCGCATTTGCCCCGCTGGGCGGCGAGCCGGATGCGCTCGATCCCTGGCCGGAAGACAAGCGGATCGCATTACCCCGCGTTTCCGGTGACGGGCTGGTGTTCCATTGGGTCGCCCATCGGAATGATCTCCGGCCCGGGAGCTTCGGGGTCCCGGAGCCCCCGTCGGAAGCTCCTCCCGCCGAAAACGAATTCGGGCTGATCCTCGTGCCCGGCCTGGCATTTGATCCGCGGGGCGGACGGCTCGGGCGCGGCAAGGGATTTTACGACCGCTTCCTCGCGGGTGCAGGCGGTGTTCGCGCCGGTGTTTGTTTCGACGATCAGGTCGTGGAAGATGTGCCCCGGGAGGCACACGACCTGCGGATGGATTTTGTGGTCACCCCTTCCTCGATTTATCGCTGCGGTTCTTGAAGTAAAGGCCAAGCCCCGCTGTCTTCAGGACCTCTGTCTCGGCGTCGGCCAGCCCGCAGACGGAAATCAAATGCCGGAGGAGCACGAGCGAGGCGATGGCGTCGCAACGGGCGTCGTGCCAGCGGAAACCCTCCGCCTGGATTTCCGGAGCCCGCTCCAATCCCAGTGCCCGGATCACCTCGCCCAGCGCGTGCGAGGAAAGGTTCGGATACGCGGCCCGGGCCAGATCGAGCGTGTCCACCCAGGGGCCGAAGGAATGGAATGGAAAAACCCGCAGGAAGCGTTTCTCCGTGGCCGCTCCGTGAGCGACGATCCAACAACCCTCCATGTCGGACTTGATTCGCGGCCAGAGATCCAGGAAAAGTGGAGCGTCTTCGATCATGGAATCCGTGATGCCATGAACCTTCCGGGCGGCCCATGTGACGGGGGTTCCGGGTTTGACATACGAACACAGGGCTTCGCTGATCGCGTTCCCGGACAAATGCGCGATCGCGATTTGGACCGGCGCATCGGTCCTTCCGGGCGCGGATCCGGCGCTCTCGAAATCAATGGCCGCGAAGCGTGTCTCCGCGATCCTCAAGAGCGCAGCAGGGTTTCCGTGGAGTCCCAGTCCAGGCAGGCATCGGTGATCGAAACTCCGTATTGGAGCCGGGGGAGCGCGGTGTCCAACGGTTGATTTCCGGCGTGGATATGGCTCTCGATCATGGCCCCGATGATCTCCCGGCGACCTCCCTGGCGTTGGGCGAGAATGCTCTTCCAGACCTCTTGTTGCCGGAAGGGATCTTTCCCGGAGTTCGCATGGCTGCAATCCACCATCAGGGCGGGTTCGAGTCCGGATTTGGCCAGTGTCTCGCAGGCGGACGCCACTTGGGGCGGATGATAATTGGCGCCGTTCCGCCCACCGCGGAGCACGACATGGCTGTCCGGGTTGCCGGTGGTTTTTACAATGCTCGTGGCTCCATCCTGGTCGATCCCGAGAAAACTGTGCGGAGCCCGGGCGGATTTCATCGCGTCGAGGGCGGTCTGGATGCTTCCGTCGGTTCCATTTTTGAAGCCGACAGGCATCGAAAGCCCGCTCGCCATCTCCCGGTGGGTTTGCGACTCGGTGGTTCTCGCCCCGATCGCCGCCCAACTGATCAGCTCCGCGGTGTATTGCGGCATGATCGGATCCAGGAATTCCGTGCCCGCGGGAAGTCCCAGATCCAAAATGTCGAGCACGAGCTTCCTGGCCAGCGCGATGCCGTGGGCCACGTCGCACGAATCATCCAGGTGCGGATCGTTGATCAGGCCTTTCCAGCCGATCGTGGTGCGTGGCTTTTCAAAATAGACGCGCATGACGATGAAGCGGCGGTCCGAAACGTCTTCGCTCACGGCCGCGAGCCGGCGCGCGTAATCCAGCGCGGACGCCGGGTCGTGGATCGAACAGGGGCCGACGACGACCAGCAACCGGTCATCCTCGCCGTTGAGAATCGCCCGGGCGGCCGATCGGGCCTCGCTGACCAGCCGCAGGTGCCGGGCCTTGGCCGGGAGTTGCTCCTTGATTTGGGCGGGAGTGATCAGGCTGGAAACCCCCACGACCCGCAGGTTGTCAACCGGAATCCCGGCTCTCCGCCGGTCTTTTTCTAAAATCGTCATTGGCATGAAGGCGGGACTATCCCGCAATTTCCCGCAGCGCGCAACTTCTCGCTGGCTGTCGGGGTGCGACCGGGGGTGAGGAAAATCGGGCTGCCTGGTCATCCACACACTCAATGGGAGCCACTTCCGGCATGTCGCGCCGGATTTGACAATCTCCACGCTCTGAGTCCGAAAACTGGTTTTTTTGCGTGAGGGATCGCGGAATTCGGGCCGGCTTGTCAGAGCAGATGCTTCCCCTGTTTCTCCCCGACAAGTTTGTGCAGTGCCTTGATCTCTTCTGCCTGGTCGGCGTGGCAGACGAGCGTCGCGTCCGGGGTGTGAATGATAATCAAATTCTCGCAGCCGATGGTCGCGATCAGGTGCTCCGGATCGCTGGATGCCACGAGTGAGTCCCGCGTGTCGAGGAGCACCGCGCGCCCGGTCCCGACGGCGTTGCCATCCGCGTCCCGCGGGCAGGTCTCGGCGAACATCGGCCAGGAGCCGACATCCAGCCATTGGATCGGCATCGGCACAGCCGCCACACGGACCTGCGGGTCGCGCGAAGCCGGCTCCATGACCGCGAAATCGACGCTGATTTTTTTCAGGGTGGGGAAAACCCCGTCCAGCACGGCGTCGCGTTGCGGGGTGTTCCATGCGGACCCGATCTTTTCGATGCCGGCGAAGTTTTCCGGCTCGTAGCGGCGGATGCAGTCGAGAAGCGTCGAGGCCCTCCAGACGAACATGCCGCTGTTCCAGAGATAGCGTTCCGGTCCTGCGGCCAGGTAGCTGACAGCGGTTTCCGCATCCGGTTTTTCCCGGAACTGCCGGACGAGGCGGGCCGATTCGTCGATGGGATCGCCGAGTTCGAGGTAGCCGTAGCCGGTGGCGGCGGCTGTCGGTGTGATGCCGAAGGTGACCAGCGTTGGGGATCCGTCTTCGGCCAGCCGGAAGCCGTGCTCGACAATCTTCAAAAACCGGTCGACGGGCTCGATGATGTGGTCGGCGGTGAACACGGCGATGACCGCATCCGGATCGCGCGAGGCGATGGCGGCGGCGCTGAATCCGACGGCGTTGAGCGTGTCGCGTCCGGTGGGTTCGCCGAGGAACTGCCCGCGGGAAAAACCGGCCAGTGTCCCGGCGATGGCCTCCGCGTGGTCCCGGCCCGCGCAGATGTATCGGTGGGAAGCGGGAACGAGCCCGTCCAGGCGGTCGAACGCGAGTTGAAGCAGGCTCTTTCCGCCAATGAACGGGATGAGCTGCTTGGGCCATTTGGCGCGGCTCATCGGCCAGAGCCGCGTGCCCGAACCGCCGGCGATAATCAGCGCGTGTCTCATGGTGGTGAGTCAGTTCTCCGTCATTTCGCCCCGCTGGTGAAGGCGAGGCCGCGTTTCTGGCGCTCGAGCAATTCTTTGGCCAGCGAGGTGTAGGCGGCGGCACCTGCGCCTGCCGGATCGTGCTCGAAGATCGTCCTCCCGTGGCTCGGCGCCTCGGCAAACCGGACGGTCCGTGGAATGACGGTCTCGTAGACGACTTCCTGGAAATGGTTCCTCACCTCCGCGACGACGGCGGGGTTCAGGTTGGTCCGCCCGTCGAACATCGTGAGCAACAAGCCGGAGATCGAGAGCGTGGGATTCGCTCCGCTGGCGCGGATGCGCTCGGTGACTTCCATGAGGAGCCCGAGCCCCTCGAGGGCATAATATTCACACTGGATCGGCACCAGGATCTCGTCCGCCGCGGCCAGGGCATTGGACATGAGGATTCCCAGCGACGGAGGACAATCGAGCAAAGCGAAATCAAAGGCGTTTTGCTCGCGGATGTCCGCGAGCACCTTGCGGAGTTGAAGCAGGGGGTCCTCCATTCTCGCAACTTCGATCTCAGCCCCCACCATTTCCAGCTCCGCCGGGATGGCGGAGAGGTTCGGAATCCGGGTCTGCAGGATCAAATCCCGGGCGTGCCGGGCTCCGATCAATGCCTGGTAGATGCTGCCGGAAGCGCTTTCCTTCAGGCCCAGCGCGCTTGTCGCGCTGGCCTGGGGGTCGAGGTCCACGAGGAGGATCCTCTGTCCGGACGCGGCGAGGGCGGCGGAAAGATTCACCGTCGTGGTGGTTTTTCCGACGCCGCCTTTTTGGTTCGTGATGGCAATGATTTTCATGGTGATCTCCGGGAGTAATATTTCACGAGGCCCGCCGTGACGGCGTCCGCATATTCGCGGTAAATGCTCTGCCTGGCCACGCCGCCGAAATTCCGCCGGCCCTCGTAGTCCCCCGCCTGGATGCGCGCAAATCCCGGTCGGCTGTTCATCACGTAGGGTTCGATGTAGACGACCGGGCAGGTGAAGAGGCGGTTGGCGAGGAGGTTCCGCGCCCAGAGATACGGGTTGTCGTTGACCCGGACGACATTTCCCCCGCGGTAAACATACGGAGGAAGCCCGGTGGCCTTGGCCATGACGTCCGACATGGTGTTGGCGAGCGGCAGTTCCTCGCTGTAGGAGCGGTTCAGCAATTTGACCAGCATGTCCAGGCGCTGGTCCTCATAGGTGAGTTCCTCTTTGCTCCATGCCCCGGTGACGAGGAAATGCAGATGGCTGTCATTCACGAGGCGCGGATGTTTTTCATCGCCCCAGCCTTCCGCGTTGAAGTGCAGGCAGAGGACGATGTCCGGCTTGATGCCTTCATTCACGAGCCGTCCCCTCCGGCGGATTTCGCTGCCGCGGTAAAAGAGCCGCTCGCTTTCCTTGGTCACGGACGCCTTCGTCACCGGGTCGTTTTTTTGCCGGAGGGATGCCGCCGCGGCGTCGCGAAGCTGGGACGGGCGCGCACTGGTGACCGGAGCCGGCTTGGAGCGTGTCAGGAAAACCTCCGCTCCAAGGGCCGTCAACCTGGGGACCAAAAGCTTCGCGACTTTCAAGGTCATGTCCCCTTCGGTCACCGGCGTGGAATTTCCCATTTGAAACCAACGTTCTTCCATCCTGGCCCAACTCCCCCCCAGATGCCCGGGGTCGATGGCGATTCTCAATCCTGCAAGCGGCTTTCCCGGCTGGTAGGCGGGCAGCGCCCGGCGAGGCCTCCAGGAAACCGGGGCCTGCCGGACCGAGGCGGCGTCCGGGGCGAAATTCAGGACATACGGGGATTTGTCCGGCGAGGTTTTGATGATGGCGGCCTCGTTTGTGAAGGAAATCGCATCCTCCCATGCCCCGCCCGGGGCATAGACCTTGTCCAAAAGGGCGACGAAATCCCCCTTGGTCATCGTCCGCTGGAACCCATCCAGGCCCGACCATGCCGGCTTCGGGGCGAGCGGGCTCAATCGCGCCTGCGCCTGCCCGGCAAGAAAAAAGACGGCGATTATGGGGAAGAGTTTTTTCAACAGGTGCTTTTTTAAATGCGTTCGCCCGTTCTTGCGATAAAAAGGATGGATGATCCGACTTCTTTTTCTGGGCGACATCGTGGGGGAACCCGGCCGCAAGGCCGTTACGGCGGCCGTGCCGGTGTTTTTGAAGGAGAGAGACGTGGATTTTGTCGTTGTCAACGGGGAGAATGCCGCGGGCGGGCGGGGGATCACCGGCAAAATCGCGATCGATCTTCTTCGCGCCGGCGTGGCGGTGATCACGACGGGCGACCATGTCTGGGACCAGAAAGAGACGGCCGGCTACATCGCCACCGAGCCGCGGCTCCTGCGTCCCCTGAATTATCCGCCGACGGCCCCCGGGCAGGGGAGTATCGTGCTCGATACCCTCAAGGGGAAGATCGCCGTCATGAACATCCAATGCCGGACATTCATGCAGCAGCCTCTCGAGAGCCCGTTCCACTGCGCCGAGGCCGAGGTCGAGCGCCTCCGGCAGGAGACGCCGGTGATCTTCGTCGATGTCCACGGGGAAACCACGAGCGAAAAGGTGGCCATCGCGCGCTTTCTCGATGGAAAAGTGTCGGCTGTCGTGGGCACGCATACCCATGTGCAAACCGCCGATGAGCGGATTCTCGCGGGCGGAACCGCATTCCTCTGCGATGCCGGGATGTGCGGGCCTTCCGACTCGATTCTCGGGCGGGATCCGGAGGCGATCATCCGGCGGTTCACGCACTGCCTCCCGGTCTCCTTCCCCATCGCGCAAGGTCCCGTCCACATTTGCGGGGCGCTGATCGACATCGACCCGGCCAATGGGCGGGCCCAGTCGATTCAAAGAGTGCGCGAAATCGCCCACGTCTGACAGCGCCCTGCGCCGCGCGATCCATGCGGAAATCGATGCTTTCCGAGAACCGCCGGGCATTGTCCCTCGCGGTCCCGATCATTTCCGGCCACCTCGGGCTTTCCCAGGCGGTCTGTGTCCGCGTGGGGCAGGCGCGTGGCGCCGGAAGGACGGAACGCCTTCGCCCGATCATCTTCGGCGCGCTTGGGTTGGCCGTTGCGTTCATGAGCGTGTTTGTCGTGGTGTCCATGATGCGGGGAAAATCGATCGCCGGATGGTTTGTGGCGGATCCCGCCGTCGTCTCGCTGACCGCCAAACTGCTACTCGTTGCAGGGATATTTCAAATTTTTGACGGCATCCAGGTGGTGTCTTCCGGAGCTCTGCGGGGATTTGAGGACACGCGGATGCCGATGTTTATCGGCATCTTCTCCTACTGGATCGTTGCGCTGCCGGTCTCGTGGTTCGACGGCTTTGTCCTCGGCGGTGGCGCAAGAGGGGTGTGGTTCGGGTTCGTCGTCGGCCTCGCCGTGGCCGCCGCCACCCTCCTCTCGCGGGTGTTCTGGAAACTCTCCGGAGCGGAGCCGCGCGCCTGAGGTCGCCGAGCGGGTGGGGGGAGCGAAACGGACCAACGGAAGTCTTTCCCAATTACCCTCTCCCATGACGCGGAGGTCATACCAGAAGCACGGCGCGGCATGTGATGACTCCTGCAAAGAACGCGCGGCGGCGCGCAGATGCCGCCGTGCCTTTCCCCACACAATCCATGCGCCAGTGCATCGCGCAGCGGAGTTCCGCGCTGTGGGACCGCCGCGAGACCCCTTCGGTAAATCCCATTATCGTGTTCCTCCCTCCGCAATCCTATAATCCAAAGGACTGCCCCCGATCCCAGTTCAGTTCCCGTAGCTCTTCGTGAACTTTTTCCGGCTCTCGGACTCTGGAGCGGGCTCGGAGGGAAGCTCCGGGGCAGCCGCGGCGGGAGCGGTCGGCGGCTCGGCTTCTCCGGGATGGCCGGAGGGCTCGGGCGCAACAGGGGCTGCAGAGCCGGCGGGACCCGAGGCCTGCACGAATGCCAATTGCAGGTCGCTCAGGACGCGCGTAAGGATTTCGGTTTCCTCGCTGGTGAGGTTGCCGCGGGTCTTTTCATGGATCATTTCGAGTTGATCGATGAACATGCGGGCGATCTCGAGATTGACCTCGGGCTTCCCGGTCTGCGGGTTGGGAATCCGTCCGAGGAACATGGCCGCCTGCTGGGCCTGCATCATGACGAATTCGATGAACCTCTGGGTCGTTTCCCCGAGGGCGGTGGTGCGTTGGACTTCTGCCATAAGTTACTTTTTTTCGATGGGTTTGTCGGGCGGGAGAACGGTGGCCTCGACGGATGAGGAGGAAGGGAAATACTTTGCGGCAACACGCCGGATGTCGTCGAGCGAGATTTTTTCGATCTCTTCCTTCCGGCGGGTGAATACATCGTGGCCGGCCCCCACCAGCTCATCGGTGGCGCACGTCGAGGCAAGGGCCCCGTTGCTCTGGTTCCGGATCGCCTCGGCTCCGAGCAGCTTTTTCTTGGCCCGCTGCAGTTCGTCTTCCGTGAGTCCGTCCCTGGAGAGAAGGGAGACTTCGTCACGGAGTTCCCTGGTGACCGCCCCGACTTTTTGGGGATCCGTGCCGAGGTAGAAGATGAATGCGCCGGGAGCGAGCCCGTAGAACTGGGCGGCCCCCACAAAATAGGCCAGGCCCATCTTTTCGCGGATGCGGTTGAAGAACCGCGAACCGAGGTCGTTGGAGGCCTCGTTGATCAACTCGAGCGCCGCGCGGTCGGGATCGTTCACCGCGACGCTCTGGAAGCCGACCATCACAATCCCCTGTTGCTTGTCGAGGCGCGCGGTCACCGGAGACGCGGCGGAAACCGGAGCAGGAACGGGCGGGGTTTGAAAGGCGAGCTGCCCGGACGGCATCGCCGCAAAATATTTTTCCACGAGCGCTTTCACCTGCCCCGCATGGACATCGCCGAAAACGCTGATGACCCCGTTCCTGGCCGTCACGTAGTCTTTTTGGAATGTCCGGAGCTGGTCGGGGGTCAGGGCGGAAACCGACTCCACCCCGCCGGCGTTCCGGAGGGCGTAAGGGTGGGAGCCGAACAGGTGTTCGCGCACAAGGTTCCTGCCGACCGCCGTCGGTTGCTCGTCCTCCGCCTTGATCCCGGCGAGAAGGCTCTGCTTTTCGAGATTCACTTCCCGCTCGGGGAAGACCGGGTTGATCAGGACATCGGCGAGAATTTCCAACCCTTTGGCCACATCCGGCTGCAGCACATCCACCGAAACACCGAAGCTGTTGTTCCCGCTGTCCGAGGAGATGCCGCCCCCGGTGTTCTCGATCTGCTCGGCGATCTCTTCGGCGGTGCGGGATTTCGTGCCTTTGAGAAGCGTCCGCGTGAGGAGCTTGGTGATCCCGTTGGTTTCCTTGGTCTCCGCGAGCAGGCCGCCGCGAAACACCGCGTTGATCGAGACCAACGGAAGGCGGGGATCCTCGCGGACCAGCAGGCGCAGCCCGTTGGAAAGCGTGTATTTTTGGACCTGCCCGGAGCGTGGTTCCGGCGGAACCTTGTCATTTTTTGCCAGGGTTCCCGGAGGGTTGAGCGAGGTCGAGTTCAGGCGGTCCGGGCGAAGGTATTCCTTGGCGACCCTCCGCACATCGGCAGCCGTCACCTTTCCGATGGCATCGAGGTATTGCTTGCTGAAGTTCAGGTTGCGGGCGAGCAGCCAGTTCGAGCCCAGGTCGGCCGCGATCCCGCGCGAGGTTGTCAGGGCATTGAGCTGGTTGGAAAGAAGGCCCTGTCTGGCGCGGTCGAGTTCCACTCCGGTAACGCCCTTGGACTTGACGCCCTCCAGGATCTTCAGGGATTCCTTCTCGACCGCCTCGCGCTTGTCCGGATCGGTGAGGGCCTGGATGACGAAAACCCCCTCGTTCTGCATCGCCATCATTCCGGCGGAGACACTGTGGGCGAGTTGTTTTCGCTCGCGAATGTCGGTGTTGAGGAGCGAACTCCTCCCCGATCCGAGAATTTCGCCGAGAAGATCGAGGGCCGGCGCGTCGGGATCCGTCAGTCCGGGAACCCTCCATGCCAAGGAAAGGCGGGTAAGCTCGGCGGGAAATTCCTCGTGCGCGTCCCGGCGCCCGAGCTGCGGAGGCTCGGTGGAGACATAGACCGGTTCGAGCGCCATCCGGGGCTGGGTTTCAAACAACTTGCCCAACTCGTCGTGGATCTTGCCGGCATCGACATCGCCGGTGACGACGAACGTCAGGTTGTTCGGGACATATCGCGCCTTGTAGTAATGCAGGACATCCTCCCGCGTGAGCTTGTTGTAAACATCGAGGTATCCGATCACCGGGTGGCGGAGCGGGCTTTCCGAGAAGACCGTCTTGAGCATGAGCTGGGAACTCTGGCGGCCCGGATCATCGAATCCCATGGCAAACTCGCGGCGGATCACCTCCTGCTCCTTGAGGTATTCCTCCTCCGGGAGCGTGGCATTCATCGTCGCATCCGCCAGGATCGCCACCGCGGCCGAGGCCCCGTCAGCTGGAACGTCGATCCAAAAAACCGTCCGGTCAAAAGAAGTGTAGGCGTTGATGTATCCGCCGAGGTCCTGAACCTCCCGCGCAATGGCTCCCGGCGGGCGGGACTTCGTCCCCTTGAAAAGCATGTGCTCCAGGATGTGGGAAAGCCCGGCACCCATCCAATTCCCCTCATGGATGCTCCCGGTGCCGCACCAGGCCTGGACGCTGGCCACGGGGGCGCTGCGGTCCTCCTCGACGACCAGGGTCAGCCCGTTCTCATAGCGGAAAACCCGGGCCTTCGAATCCGGGAGAGACGGGGCCTTGGCACAAAGGCCCTGGACGGACGCGGCAGCGAGGGACACGAGCATCAAAACGACTTTCATTCTCCACTTCGGACCTCATCCGACCCCGGGGCGTTCAAAGGATTTTGCCCGGAACGGAATGGAGCCACGAAGGCGCGGTGAAAATCGAACCCTTCGCCGAAGCTCTCCAGCGTGTCCTCGTCGGTCTTTCCGAAAACTCCCGCCTGCACGAGGTTGAAGACCATGTGGCCGACATCCTCGGAGCAACGCACCCCCCAATAATCGAGAACCGTCATCGCCATCGGCCCGAATTCCCCGAGCGCATGGATCCGGAATCCATCGAGAAGCTCCCCGGCGGCGACATGCCCGCCCACTTCTTTTGTCGCCTTTTTCCTGCGCTTGAGCGTCGCTTCCAGCGAATCGCGCAGGAAAACATAGGCTTCGGGGTGGTATCGTTTGTCGTCGCGTGAAACCGCTTCGACTGCTTCTTGGAATCCAGTGGTCTGCATGTGTGAAAATCAGGGAACTTGCGCCGTCCGGGACTCAAACGCGGCGGAATCCCGCCATTGCCTGACTCCCAAGCCAAGCAAAAAAATGAAAAGGAATCCGGCGACGAGCACCTTTTCGCGGCGCGTCAGTTCGAACATCCCCCGACGATAGCGGGATTCCCTGAGCGCGCAAGGGGATGGTTGATGGAAAATGCCGGCACAAGGGGCGCAACCATCGATCCGGAAGAACCACCGCCATCGGTCGTCCAAATCCGTGCATCGGGAGCCTCCGAAATGGTTGCCTCCGAAATGGTTTGATGATCCCCCTTCCTGCGTTTATTGAATAACGGGCCATGCACCCGACCCCGTTTCAAAAGAAGCTTCTCTGGGCCGCACTCACGGCCGTCTCCGCCTACGTGATCGGGTTTATCCTTTTCCGGGTGGGCGGCATTTTGGTTCAGGTGATTTCCTTCCTGCAGCCGGTTCTCATCCCGGTGGCGATCTCCGCGATCCTGGCGTTTCTCCTCGATCCGGTCGTCCGATGGTTGATGCGGTTCAAGATCTCGCGCATTCTGAGCATCGTCATCGTCTATCTGGCGGTGACCGCGGTTTTTGCCGGCATTCTCATTTGGATTCTTCCGGCGGCCTACCGGCAGGGCAACGCATTCCTCAAAGGCTTCCCATCCTACTCGCAAAAAGCGCAGAAGTTCGCGCTTTCGACCATGGACCGCCTGCACACGCTGTCGGAAAATCCGCTTTTCAAGAGCCCCGACGATCCCACGCAAAGCAAGGACCAGTTCACCGCATTCGCTTCAAAAAGCATCAGCGAGGCCGGGACGTGGCTCCAGCAAAAGGTGCCGGACCTGGCATTGGAATCGGGGAAATTCCTGCAACGAAGCCTGGGCGGATTTCTCGGGGGTGTTTGGATTTTTCTCAGCATGATCCTCGTTCCGATCTTCCTGTTTTTCTTTTTGAAGGAAAGCCCGGCGATCGCGAACAACTGGAGCCAATACCTTCCGATGCGGGCCTCTCCGCTGAAAAGCGAGATCGTCTCGCTCGTCGGCGAAATCAATTCCTACCTGGTCAGTTTCTTCCGCGGCCAGCTGATTGTCAGCATGATTGACGGGGTGCTGATCGCCACCGCCCTGCTCGTCATGGGTCTCGATTTTGCGATCCTCATCGGCCTCATGGTCGGCGTCCTCGGCCTCATCCCCTACCTCGGGATGATGATCACGTGGATTCCCGCGGTGATCATCGCCGGCACCCAATTCCAGGACTGGGCGCATCCGATCTGGGTCACGGTCATTTTCATCGTTGCCAACAACATCGACGGAATGGTCATCGCCCCGAAGATCGTGGGCGACTCGGTCGGGCTGCATCCGTTGACGGTGATCCTGTCGGTCCTGGCGTGGAGTTTGATTCTCGGCGGTCTCCTCGGGGCCCTGCTGGCCGTTCCGCTCACCGCCACATTGAAGGTTCTTCTGAAACGCTATTTCTGGGACAAACCCTTGTCGCCGGAAGCTCCGTCCTCGGCCTGAATACTCAACCCGAATTCAGCGATTCCTCACGCAGGGGCGCAGAGATCGCGGAGAAAAGCGGGTTTCGAGCTCAAAGCGGCAGCGTCTGGTACCCGAGGCAGAGGTAGATCGTGAGATCCCGCCCGCCCGGCGTGGCGACTTTGCGAAGCGGCTGAACGTCCTGAAAGGCACCCTTGATCGTTTGCGGCAGGTCGTGTCCGACGAAAACCGCATTTCGCCCGATGAACGGGTTCACCCCTTTTTGCTCCAGGAAATATTCATTGGCCACGCGGTCGCTTTCGATAAAGTCGGCATACGACGGCCAGAGGCCGAACTGGTTCGAGAGGTCGGGGGATTCCGGCACGAACACCGGCGGATATTTCCCCTCTCCCGGCAAATAGTATCCCAGAACCGCCGCCTGGCTGGCGTCTCCCGCAATGAAGAACCCGCCACCTTCCGCGGCCGGCAGATCGCGGGACGCCGCGCGCACCTCCCCGGCCACCGCTTTCCAGGAGAGGCGTCCGATCATCCAAAGCGAATGCCCGCTCGCGAACAGGGCGACCGCCACGACAAATCCCCCGAGAGGAAGCGCAAACGGTTTTTTCCGCAGGGAAGAAATCGCGAATGCGGCGAGCGGAAGGATTCCCAGCAACCCCGCGTCCACAGCATTCCCCCCGCGCAATAAAACATAGAGCGCCCAAGCCCAGGCCGCCCCGCAAGCCGCGGCGATAAAACCCGCGCGGCCATGCCGCCGGGCATCGTGGATCAGACCCGCCAGTCCGATGACCACGGCCACGAGTACCGGCACAGAGAAGGCCGCCGCAAAACCGTTGAGGCTTTCGACAAAAGGAATCACCCGGAACTCCCAGGCTGTCTTCCAGGTTCCCCCCGCAATCGGGATCCATTCCAGCGAGGCATTCCAGAGAAGCGCCGGCAGGAGCGCGATGACACAGAAGACCGCGATGGCCAGAAACCCGGCAATATCCCCGGGCGTCCTGTGCCGGATGCTGAAAAGAGCGGCGGCCACGAGTCCCGCCGGCACCAGAACCGCCTCGTAACGGAACAGAAGCGCCAGCCCGAAAAAAAGTCCTGCCCCCAGCCAGGCCCGCCGCCTGCCATCCCACGCCACCCGCGCGAACACAAGCCCCGCCAAGACCAGAACCAATGCCGGCATCAGGGGACCGACCTCCACGGCCGCGGTGTTGAAAACCGGCAGAACGTTGAGAAAAACCACGCTCCATCCCGCGATGGCCGCATCGTAAATCCTGCGCGCGAAGAGCCAGGCGATGCCGCTGCAAAAAAATCCCAACACCGGCCAGAATAGCCGCGCCATGTCGAAATTCTCCCCGAACGCCCCCGCCAGGAATGCGGTGCCGGCAGGCCCGTCAAAATATCCGGCGGCCAGACGATGGGAGCACATCCAATAATACGCCTCGGAGGGCGCGACCTCATGGGTCAAGACCCATGCCGCGCGCAACGCCGTCAGCAGCAGGGCCAGGGGGAAAAGAAATTTCCTCTTCATCGGCCAAGGAGCGAAGGGTGATCGGCGCGACATGGTGGGAACCAGCGTCCGCCCCATCTTCGCCAGGCCGCATCGAGACCGGCCACGACAAAAAATGCAATGCCGGCCCCCAGAAAACACGAGACCAGAACATCCGCCGGCCAGTGGGAACCCACGTAAATCCGGCTGTAGGCAACAACCGCCGCCGGCAGGAATGCCAGCCAGCCCCACCGGCGATAGAAAACCGCCACGACCGTCGCCATCGCAAAATTGTTCGAGGCATGCCCGGAGGGAAACGAGTTTCCATGTGGCGGACGGATTCCGGGATGCGAATATTCCTCCTTGAGCGGCCTGCCCAGCGCGAGAAACCGCGGCTTCGCCTTGGCCAGGTCCAGCGTGCGGGCTCCCACGAGTTCCTCATGCGGGCGCGGACGCCCCACGAGGGTTTTCAAGGAATCCACGGCCACCCCATCTGTGATGCCGATGGAAAGGCCGGCGGCCAGCAACATCATCCGCGCGCGGAACCCCCCGAATACCAGGATCGCCAGGCCACCCACAACCAGGAATGGCCACCAGAAATCCCAACTCGATGCCACCGCCATTCCCGTGTCGAACGCCGGATGCGCCCAGGAATGGTTGATGAGATAGAACGCTTCCGTATCCATGAAGTCTCCTATTCTGGCCGCTTCGCCGGGAAATGTGAAACGGGAAAATCACGCGGCTCCGCGGCCACTATACTCCCCGGCACATCATTTTCGGAAAACTTGAGTCTCACGCGAAGACGCAAAGGCGCGAAGGAATCGAAGCGGGTGTCGCTGGGAGAGGTCTCTCAAAATCCGATTTTGTGATGCTGGGGAGTATCCTGAATTCCGCAATTGGCATGGCCACAAAAATGCAGGCACAAATAAGCAGATCGCAGCATATTTCCAAAGGCCTGCCACTCCACCTTTCGGATGAATGCTTTGCATCTTTCAACTCTCTCTTTTTGTGCATCTCGTGCCTTTTTGTGGCTGTTCATTTTCCTTTGTAGGGTATAGATTGCGGCAGATTGCCCCGATCAATGGAGGGTTTCGGGTTTGAAACTATTTGAGTCCCTGAATGGAACGGGTGTCTCCGAGGAATTCATAATATCGAACCAAAAGCGAACGGGCTTCCGTTTTGTATTCGGAATCCAGCAGGGGACGGAGGGCTGATTCCAATTCCCGGTTTGCCCGCTTGGAGGGACTGGGGATCGTTGCCAAAGTTGTTGCAGCACGAAGTCCTGCCAGCGCTTCTTCCGATTGCGGGGATAACTTGGCCGCTTCGATGCCGGCTTGGATTCCTGAAGCAATATCCCTCGAAGTCAGAGCCCGGAAGTTCTCGGCGGCCTGCTGGGCAATGGAGGCGGAGAGCCAAGCCTGGTCTTTGTTTATCCACTCGGCCTCATCCAGGGATCTCGGAAGAGCTTTCAACCAGCTCTGGGCCTCCTTCGTCTTTTCATTGCCGACATAGAGTCCGAGGATCAGCCTTCTCAACCGGGAGAGATCCCGCTTGGTCAAATGGGTCCCTTTTGTGGCCGCCACTTCCTGCAATTGACGCGCCAATTTTTTCCAATCCTTGATTTGCGGGGCTGCTGTTTCGAGTCTTTTGAATGCATCGCGGCTGGCGTCTTGTGATGAGTATTTTGACAGCAGATCGGCGTAAAGAGCGGCTGCCTGGTCGGTGTCTCTGGTTTGCGCGGAAAGCTCCGCGACTTTGAGCGTCAGCCATGCGGAGGATTCCGGAATCTTTGATTTGGCCAGCGATTCCCCGGCACTCTTGAGGGCTCCTTGGAGATCCCCTTGCGATTCGAGCAGGTTTGCGGCTGCCAGCGCCGCTTTCCACCCCTCGGGATAAGAACTGTATTGGACTTCGGCTTCTCTGTAGTATCCCAGCGCCCGATCGGTCTGCTGGAGTTTTTCCGCAAGGGCTGCCGCTTGCAGGAGGGCTTCACGCGCGGATGGCTCGTTGGGCATGAGTCTGCGGTGCTCGACAAAGGCCGCGATGGCTCCCTCGTAGTCTTTGGCGGCAAGAGCGGTTCTGGCGCGTTCGAGGGCTTCTCCACGGACAGGCACCCCGTGTTCATCTCCTGGCCGCGGAGCGCCGGGAACAGCCTTCAAGACAGATCTGGCAATGGAAAAGGAAGCATCACCGGCCGCTCCGGCAAATTTATTCGGGTCGCTCCGATCCATGACCGCCCGGGCAAGGGTCCCGGCCCTTTCATATTCGCCGATCGATAGCGAAAATCTGGAGGCATGCGCTGTGGCGCAGGCGTCGAGGTCATCACGGATATTTTTCCCATCGAATCGATCAAAAATGGATTTCGCCGATTCCATATCCCCGGATTCAGCATAAATCGTCGCCACGCAGGCGAGGCAATATCCGGAAAAAGGATCTGAGCCCTTTGCTGCCATCCGCAGATAGGGGATCGCGCAATTCTGCTGATCGATGTTTTTCCAGAGTGCCATTGCCTTGGTCATACCCGGAAGATTTTTTGTGGAGATGGATTGTTCCATGATCAATTCCGCCGCGCGGGCAATGGCATCCGAGGGACGACGGGTCGCCACCCCCTCGATGGATTCCCCTTTGAGAACGATTCCGTCAGATCCCATCTTTACCACCTGCCCCCTTGTAGCGAGGGCGCTCGCATACGAAAGCAAGTCCTCGGCCGTAGGATCTGTTCCCCAGACTGTCGAACCCAAGGAAAACACGAATAAAAAAACGACTCCCGGGAAATTTTTTTTTACCGAAGAGTGCATGGAGAACGGGACGGGATATTGAAACGGAACAGCCGCCTCTCCGGCGAAATCCCTGATATCCGGACATGCGTTCTCTGCGTGCCCGGTGGTTGGATGAATCTGGCGGCAGGTGAATGTTTTCATTATTACCAGCATGTTTGCCCCGCAACCTTGGCTCCGGGTGTTTTTATGTAGGTGCTTTTTGGTTCGACCAGAACACTGACCCTGCGCCAATGATTCTCACAGGTCAACGAGACAACCATCGTTTTCATCCATTTCAATTCGTTTTCATACCCGATGAAGAGGTTGCGTTCACCGGGGACTTCGAGCGAAAGACATCCATCGGAGGGAGGCAGCCATGCGTCGATCCGCAAGGTTTCCGCCCCTTGGTTGTCCAGCAGGAATTGAAGCTCCTTTGCCCCGACGATACGCTGCTCGAGCTGCCTCCCGCGTCGCATCGTCACGCGCAACCGTCCGGTTTGGAAAGAATCCGATCCGGTGAGTTGAGTGACCCACGTATCCCCTGTTGCGGAGTCGGACATCGGAGCGATGGGGGTTCCTGACGCGTCGAAAACCCGAAGGCCCTTTGTCTGGAGAGAATCGACCAAATCGAACCCCGGCATGGCAAGGGACTCACGCAGGAAAAGCTTCCGGGAACCTGACAAAACGACCGGCCGGCGCCACTTGGCGACTTGAAAGCCGCCCGATACCGGCTTGACGTTCATCAAGAGAAGAATGTTGTTCGCAGAACCGGGGAAAAACTTCCGCCAGGGAGCGGTGGGCTGCTCCCAAGCTGCAAGCCATTCGCTTTTCTTGTCGCTTGAAGAAATCCGCCCCCCCCCATCCTGTGGTTGCCAGGAAAAAATGGACCGGATTTTCACTTCGAAAGATTGGCCCGGTTCGATCGGTTTTCCGGATATGTCCCTGCCCGAAATCTGGTATGTGACAACTTCCCCGTCGAACCCGAGCGGGGCTCCGTCGGAAAAAGAATTCGCATCCAGCGTGAGCGTTTCGGATCCCGCGTTCCAAATGGGCTTGCTGATGGGAAATGAGAGCCCATTGAAAACGAGCGCGAGTGTTGTTGCATCCAGCGAGTTCCCCCATCCGCGCAATGAGAGATCGACTTTTCCGCCGGATTGGTTCCACATCAATGCAACCGGGGGTTTCTGTTCATGCGACGTTGACGGAATCTCCCCGGTGCCAAAAATAAAAACCGGGTAGTGGAATGTCCGGGACACGTTTCCGGCTTGGTCTGTCGCCTGCATGTGAAAAAACCACCGCCCATCGCCGGGGAGCCGGATCTTGCAGGTTTTCTCCGTCGCTTTCGGGTTTTCCTCGACACCGGAGAGGAGAGGGTTCGGGTTCGTCGGCGGTTGGCTTTCCGTCTCGTGATCCACCCACCAACTGGTTTCTGCGATGGGGGAACGATCTCTTATCCGCCAACGGATTTCCACACGGGGGGAGTTGGAAGACCGTCCGATCAGGATGTCCCGAACCTCGAGAGCTTGCGAAGCATTCCCTTTGAAGCCCGGATCGACACGCCGGTAGCCGGTTCTCACCCAGGAGCCGAAAGCCAATCCCGTGATACGGGCGAAGTTTCCCTCCTGCAGATTGCCCTGCCAATAGTGCCAGTGTCCATCGGCTGTGAGAGGACCGCTCCGGGCATACACCGGAAGACCGAAACCCTCAGCATCGTTGGAATCGAAATGATACGCCGCCAACCCCATTCCATTCCGGACATGCAACTGCCACGGGGCCGGTTCAAAAAGCCGGTAGGTAAATCCGATAACCGGCCATTCCCTGGCTGGAAATGGCTCGACCGGCCAGGAAACCACCCGAGCGGACGGCTCTCGCCCGACACCGGCTATGCGCCAGGTCCCTTCCGCCATTTCGATTCTCGATCTCGAATGCGCCCGCGTCGCAGGGAGTTCTTTTCCATCGCTGCCGGAAAGGTAGAGAAAATTGGGATGCGTCGGACTGTCGAGGGATATTTCCGGGGGTTCGGTGTCCCGGAGTGTCACCCCGACCATTTGTCCCCCCAGTTCCACGGTCAGTGGCTGTTGAAAAAACCGGCCCTTATCGTCCGTGAGTTCAGTGGCATCGATACGCCCGAGGAACATCCCGCTTCCCGGAATGGCCTCCTTGAGTTCGCAAAATGCGGTCGCGCGCGCGTCTTGGGAAATGATCCGCGCGGCCAGGGAACGCAGTCCGGGGGCCTGGTTGCCAAGAAGTCCTTTGTCCTCGCAGGAGATCAACAGGTATTCCCCGGCATCATACCGGGCCTCCACAGAAAGCCGGGGGGTCACCGGTTTCACCATCGCTCCAGGACGCCCCGGAACTTTCTTCTCCACTGCAAAGTCGCTTCCCTCCAGTGGAATCGCCCGGATCAGATACTCCGCCGGGTCCCAACCCAGGGTGAATGGTACGGAGAACGCTCCTTCCCCATCCGCAACGGCCTCTGCTTTCCTTCCCGCTCCCTCGACGGTGATGTGTGCCGATGCCGGAGTTTTCCCCACCCATTTTCCTTCCAGTGCGGATGTCGGTATCCATTGGACATCCGAAAGGGTGGCCTGTGACGTGGAACGCAGGATCGCCAGATACGCCTCTGGCTGGGCGAAGCGTTCGATCAAGACGCTGGCTGTGTTCCCAAACCATGTCGTCTTGAGCGGATCCCAGGACTTTGTTTCCGGGTTGTATTGGCGAAGCAGGGCGGCTCGGGTCGGAATCCCCGGCATGCTCTCAAGGTCCAGTTCCACGGTTGCGGGCGGCTCGACTTCGAAGCCGTTCGGATAGACCCGGTAGATCGGGCTCAGGAGCTGCAGGGTTGGAGGGACGGTCTTGTAAATTTGCGCCGCTTCGTAACGCGTATCCTCAACCCCCGACAATCCGGCCAGGCTGCCATTCTGCGGAACCTGCCTGATGATCGCCACAACCCGCCCGATGTCCCCGCCGAAGGCGAATGGCGGAACGAGAATCCGGCACTTCTGATCCGCGCTGATGGCGGTGCCACCAGATGTCCGGAGAATCGCCTCTCCAATGAAAACCGTGCGGCGAACCTCGGAGACCTTTCCTTCCGTCGTCTCCGCAACCAACCTCAACGTGTAGATCCCGTTCAGGTTCTGTTGCCAGGTTCCATAACCATAAGACCCCAGCCCGGTCGCCCAGTTGGTCAGGTTTCCTGTGGGTTCCTTGTTCGGACTCCATCTGATCTCTCCCGCCTCATGGGGGTCTTTTTCTATCGGGTCCGTGCCGGATTTCATCAGGATCCAGCTTTTCGGTGACGGCCCGGCCCCATATTCCAAACGCCAACTCTTCAATTTGGTCGCCTTGGGAAGACGCACGCTTCCAAAGATCGGAACATTCGCCCGGAGAAGCATCCCGTCCCCGGGAAGGGAGATGTTCACCGCCGCAGGCTCGCTGGCAACCAGCCGTAACGGCAAAAAGCATGCAAAGGCAAAAGCCAGTTTTTGCCGGACGCAACAGAAGGGAACATGCATAAACCGGTCAGAGGATTTCGCGCAAAGGACGCCAAGCGCGCAAAGATTTCAAGGGATGAGCTCCTCCAGGTTGTTGGCCAACCGCTCGACATTTCCTTTCAGCATTTCCCCTCCAAAGTTGATGAGCAAACCAAGCTTGAGCCCGGAGAGTCGCAAGTAGGTGATCACTTGTTTGCGATGAACGCGGGCAAGTGCCTCGATGGATTTCAACTCCACGAGCACGAGTTTCGCTACAATCATGTCGGCACGGAACCCTTCATCAAAACAGTTTCCCCGGAAAGAAATCGGGATTGGTTTCTGCCTCTCCACTTCGAACCCCCGCTCACGAAGCATGCTGGCAAGCAGCACTTCATAAACCGACTCCAATAACCCCGGCCCGAGTTCCCGGTGAAGATCAAAAGCCGCTTGGACAATGACTTTGGCAATCTCGTTTTCCTTCATCCTCTCCAACTTTGCGTTCTTTGCGCCCTTTGCGCGAGCCTGTTTTTCCTCTCCCAGTCAACGCTTTGTCTCTTCCAGAAATTCCACCGCTTCCCTGAGGGTCTCCGGACCGCAGATCGCATGGCCGAGTCCCGCAACTTCCCACAACCGCGCATGAAACTTCTGTTTTTCGTGACATTGGGGTCAGTCCGTGCATATGTGCAGCTTTTTGATCAGTGCCGCCACCGGCTTTTCTTTCGTCTTCCGGAACCGTCCAACCGCCCGGCTGATGTTGCTCCGGTCTCCCATGCCCAGCGCCCGGCAAATCCATTCATCGCCCACCACCGTATTCGATTTCACCAGCCAGGCCAGCGCCTGCTTGCGCACATCACTCTTCCGCATCACCCTGATACTTTCACGATCGATCTCCAAACATTCCAGCGCACGATCCAGGATCCTTTGCGCCTCTCCCTCGTCGTGGGGCTTCAACTCTGCCCCCTGATAGGACTTCCTTTTCCGTTTTCCCACCACCCCGGATACCATTTTCTCCAGCTTTTCCCTGAACTCCCCGCTTCCCCAATACCATCCCCGCCGCAACGGTTTCCACTCCTCTTCCTGCCGTTTTCTCGTATCCTCTTCCAAGCATTCCAGCGCGCGTTTTTGAAGGTAGGACTCGTACGCTCTCCGATCCCTGCTCTTCCCGATCCTCCAATGATGCCACCAGAGCACCGTGGCTCCCTCCAGCCACTCCGGCATCCCCGATCCCTTGCATATGCTGGAGAAGCTGCTCCACACGTATCCCTTCAACTCCTCTCCCTTCAAAAGTCCGGCCCGCGCGGGATTCAAGTGGATGTAATCACTCACCACCCGCGCGTATTCCGGTTCGTCGGAATCTACTGGGATCGCCTTGTATCTCCCCTGGAACAAATGCCCGCGCATCCGGTGCCTCGCGTTGAAGCGGGCCGTATATGTTCCCTGGAGCCACTGCATCGTCTTCACCAGATTTCCTCCCGGCGTCCCGAGCAGCAAATGGTAATGATTTCCCATCAGCACATAACTGTAAACCACCGCACCGGATCTCTGGCATGCCTCCCCAAGCGTTTCCATAAAGCATGCCCGGTCCCGGTCATCCATAAAAATCCTCTCCCCGCGATCCCCCCGGCTCATCACATGGTAGATCGCCCCCTCATATTCCACCCTCACACTTCTCGGCATCCCGCCCTTTCCCATACATCTTTCCCTCAGTCAATCCATTTTGCACGTATGCACGGACTGACCCTTTTGATGGTCGCGAGGAACCCCGCGCCCGAAAACGCCGCCCGAAAAATTACCATCTCCTCACAAAGCCCCGACGCCTCATGAAAATCCGGGGACACAGAAATCGTCCCAAACCCCGCTTAAGTTAGTGCCATTCCGGACTGACCCTTTTGATGACCCTTTTGACGAACTTTTTTACCATCTGTCCCTTTGCCTGTCTTCCTTACCCGCTACCGGACAGGCCCTGACTAGCGATGTCGCAAAAAACTGGCCAGCAACGCAGGCGAAAATCCCAGCACAAAATACAGGCCTGCTGAGGTGTTAAATAGAAGCAAGAGACATGTGACGTATACTGTCAAACAAATTACGGCTGATGCTGTAAATAGTTTATTACTTTGAAAGGATAACTCAAAGGCCACAAGAGAAGACAAGGAACCAAAAATATAAGAAAAAAATGGACCGTAGAGCAGTAACACGCTCTTGGCAGAAGGGAAATAGGCATTCTCCGTCATAGAAGAAATCCCCTCATGGTAAAGCATAGCGTTATATAGACGCACTGCTGCAATGCAGAACACTATTCCCGTAAGCACCAAGAATGTTTTTCGTTTGGGATTCATATATTATTTCGAGCTAGTCACAACAAGTCTCAAGGCAAGCCTCAAGGTCTTGCTTGGCCCAAGCCCTGCGCATATTCGCAATCTCCATTGCTTGGGAAAGTTGCATTGCTGAATCAAAGGCATTTATCGCTTCGGCGGCTCCCCCTGCGATTGCTCCTCCTAAAATGCCCCCTATGCTCGTTCCCAGGCCTGCTGCCACCCCGCTTTTAATAATTCCCTCTCCAGAACCCATTAAGCCTAATCCGCTGGTTGCTTCTATAAAATCTCGAAGAATATCCTGCATCTTTTTATTATATTCGGAATAACACTCTGCGCATCGTTTTGTGCCCGTTGGATCGTTTGACGTAAGGGGATTATTGGAGACATAGCGATATAGATTCCAATCTTTTCCTCCAAACCCAATCGAGTCCATCTGCAAGAACCGTCCAAGCTCTGGCGAGTATGCGCGTGTACGGTAGTGGTAAAGCCCTGTCTCGGCATCATACTCCCGTCCCGTGAACAGGAACGACGTAGAGGGAGTGAATAAGATATTCCCGCTTCCGTCCTTGATCACGGGCTTTCCATACGCATCATACGTGTAACTCTCGACGATGGCACCGTTCGAACTCGTCAGTGCGGTTACATTCCCAATCACATCCTGCTGGAAGTAATACATGCTCGTTCCCTTAATCACCTTTACCGGATTGTCAATTCCTCCAGCGTAAATATATTTCGCAGTGACGTTACCCGAACTATCACGTTCTTCAATAAGATCCTGGCCCGAATACACATACTTCGTCACTGTTCCATTGACATTCTTCTCAATCCTCCTGCCCAGCGCGTCATATTTATAGGTGACGCTCGTTTCGCTCTTGCTGGCCGTAATCAGGTGTCCCTCCCGGTCGTATCCGAACGTCCATGTCCCATCGCCCGTCAGGTTCCCGTTTGTGTCGTAGGTATAGGAGTTGTTGAGGTCGATCTGGGTGTATTGGTTCAGGTCGTTGACTGTGTAGTTGGTCATCGTGAGGTTATCCAACACCGTTATCCGGTTGCCCAAGGCATCATAGGAGTAACTCACTGCCCTATCCTCTCCAATTGCCAGATCGTATCCATCCTCAGGATTACTCACCCCGTATTTTACTCCTGTAAGCTGATAGGTGGGGTCGTATTGATAAACATCTCCACTGTCGTCGGCGTATTTCACCCATGTGCGATTGCCGACCTTGTCGTATCCGTATTGGAAGCTCTGGAGCACTGTGCTGGGATTGGCGGTTTGTCGCAAAGCGATCTTCGTCACCCAATTGGCATCATTGTATTCATAAACCGTCTCCAGCCCATTGGGCAGAGTTTTCTTGGTCAGACGACCCGCGTCATCGAATGTATAATCGGCGATAGCCGCATTCGATCCGTCTTTGATGCTTTCCAAGGCTCCCCGGCTGTTGAACCCGTATTTGACGACCTCCGAGGAAGGATAAGTGATCTGGTTCAGTCGCTGGGCTCCGTCGTAGGCATAGGATGCCGTGTTGCCATCGGCAGTGATCGCCGTTATTTGATTGGCCGCGTTGTAGGTCACCCCGATTTGCGAAATCGTCGTGCCTCCTTGGGCTTTGGTCAGCCCGGTCATACGGTTGGCGTCATCATAGGCTGGACTGAAAACCGTGCTGGTTGTTCCCACCCAGGTTTTAGCGGCGAGCCGATCTGCGTCGTCATATGAAAACGTGGTTTCCTGACCGCCACGTTTCGTTATCTTCGTCGGGTTGCCGTTGGCGTCGTAGTCGTAGCTCTCCTGGTTGTTGTCCGGAAACACCCATGTCTTCGTCTGATTCACGGCGTCGAACGTGTAGGTGAACTCCCGAGCCAGTGCGTCTGTGATCTTCGTCACGTTGCTTTCGGTGTCATAGGTGAACGACGTTATGTTGTTCAACGCATCCTTGATCGAAGACGTGCGCTGGAGCTTATCATAGGTCAGCTCCGTTTCCTGTCCCTCGGCATCGGTCACCTTCTTCAGGTTTGCCATCGTATCGTAATCGAAGGTTGTCTCATTGTTGAGTGGATCGATCGCTTTACTCACTTTGGAAAACCCGTTGAATTCCTTTTTCCATTCCTTTCCGAGCGGGTTGGTTACCTTCGTCTGGTTGCCAGATCCATCGGTCGCATACTCGAACGTCGTCTCCTTTCCGACCGAGTTAGTGATTTTCGTCATCAGCCCGTAGCTGTTATAACTGAAAGCGGTTTCGTTGTTCAGACCATCCTTCGTCGTAGCGAGGAGCCCCTTGGCTCCGGTGGTCGTATAGGTGTTGGTGACCGTGGTTTGATCGAGTCCATTCTTTTGCGTCAGCACATTGCCCCCGTTGTCGTATGTCCACTCCATCGTGTGTCCCAGCGGATCGGTCGTCTTCGTCCGGAAATTGTTCGCGTCATACTCGTAAGCCCACGTTTTGCTCAGCGGGTTTGTCAGCGAAATCCGGTTTGAGCGCGCAAAAATATTCGTGTTGCCCGTATCGTAGGTATAGGTCGTGATCTTTCCGCGCCTGTTGCGGTCGCTCGTTGTCAGCCCGTTGGCATCCTGCACTCTTTCCGTCCAGTTGCCCAAGGCGTCGGTCACCTTTTTCTTGGTTTGATTGTCGGTGAGTGCGGTCGCCGTTTCATGATCGAGTGAATTCTTTTTCACGAACGTCACATTCGGCTTTGCTTGTCCCTGAACTTCCGTTTCCGTGAACGTGTAATCGTTGCGGTAGTTTTCTGGTCCGGTCACTTTGGTGACTTTCAATTTTCCTGGCTGCCCATACTGTCCGTTGTATGTGACTTCCACCTTGCCGCCGTTGGCGTAGGTGATTTCCGTCACCCACCCGATCACCCAAGCCGAGTTGTTCGGGTTCGTTGACGTGTGGTAATTGTAGGAGAGAATCTGCCCGTTGGTGATCCCGATGCCGGTGAGCAGGTTGTTCGTGTAAGTGTATTCCACATCGAAGCCACTCGGACTCGTCACCTTGCTGACCAAATGCCGTTTTCCCGTCTGGGTGTTGTAGGTGAACGTCATTTCCCTTCCGCCGGGGAAGGTAAGCTTCGTCGGGCAATAGACCGTGTGGTCCTCATCCCAGAACTCGAATTCCTCGGTCTTCCACTCGAAGGAAATCTTGTTCCCGCTCCGGTCATATTGTTCCTTGAGGTATTTGGTCGTCGTGTCGAACACCCACTTCTCTCCGCTCTTGGCTGTCACCGTGATTTCATCGGTGCCGGTGAATGTCACCCGTTTGGTTTTTTTTCCATTGTAGTAGTCGTCGGACTGCTTGAATTTTTCGGCTGCCCCGTCGAAGGCCACCTCCACGTCCCCGGAGGTGGTGACAAGCCATGCGCTGTAATCGGTCGTCCAGCCGTAGCCGAAGATCCCGATGCCCCCGTTGCCGCTCATGTATTTGCGGGTCAGTTTCACGGGAATCACACCGGGCAGGTCAATGTCGCTCTGGTAGAGGCTCAACTCCGCCGTCCGGTCGTCCACGCTCATGCTTGAACTCACCGCCCCCTGCCCCACAACCACCGTGCTGCAGGCACACGCGCTGAGTTCCTGGTATGGCAACACGACACTGATTGCCGTGAGCAGGGCAGTGGCCTGCACGCTCCATTTTGCCAATCGGGTTTTTCCCGCCTTCCGGCCCATCCCCAGACTGCTGCAAAGGGCTTCGCTTGTTGTTGTTTTCATTGATGTCGAATTACGTCAGAGGGGAAAGATTGTTTTGTCAGATCGGTTTGGGAAAAAAACAGTTGGATTTCGCGCAAAGGACGCAAAGCACGCCAAGACAGAAGCATTGAAGAGGAATTCTTTCCTTTGCGGGCTTTGCGATCTTGGCGCGAGCTCCTGGTTTTCAGTTGTTCAGTTTCAGTTGCAGGTGGGGGTTCGCTTCCAGGATGGCGAGCCTTCGGGAGGCCATGTCCCGTTCAAGGCCATTGCCTTTTCCCATTTTCAGGCATGCCTCGCGTTGGGCTTCCGGGTTCTCCAGGCAGGCCAGCATGAAATCCAGATCCGAGGCGTCGTCGGTCGAATTCACCAAAGTCCGCGCCTTCACGATCACCAGCTTCTGGAATTCCTTCGGGCGGTTTTGCCCCCAGACTTCCCCCACGAGCTGGAAGCTCTGCCCCGGGTTCTTTTCCATCTTCGCGTAGATTTCCTGCCAGGCCTGTTGGTCCGCCGCGCTGATCTCGGCCTCCTTGATGTCGCGCGAGGAGGTCTTTGGGGGCTTGGCCTTCCCCGGTCGCGGGTCGCTGTTCATAAATGCCGGGTCCGGCGGATTGTTGGTCGGCGGCTTTGGCCCATCGTCGGGAGTCGGACTCGCGCAGGGATCCTCCCCCATCAACACCAATGTTCCCAACATCATCCCCAGAACAGTCACAAAAAAGAAATTTGCTTTCATAACAGATGCGGTGCATAGCACCTTAAGCAAATATTTGTCAAACAATATTTAGGATTTATGGTATTTATACACTTAGCGTTTTCTTGATTTGGATCAAACATTCTCACTTTATGAATACCTCTAATGCCATTATTGTTGCCATTATTCTTGCGCAACCGTTCGCATATGGTGAGGAGTCCGACATTAGGATTTCCCTGATCAAAACGCAGAACGAGTTGCGCACCCTGGTTGCGAAGAGGGAAGGGCATCCGCCAAGCCGCGACTACTATTCGTCGGCATTGGAAACGACGGATCCTTCCTTGCTGGAGGCCCACAGGGAGTTTGAGCGCGGGGTCGTGTTCCTGTTGCAGAACCAGCCATCCGAGGCCCGAGAACACTGGAAGGCGTCGCTCAGGTTGCTGGAATCGGGCGACGAGGAGGGAAAGCGGTGGTTGCGCCGCGCGAACGCCGCCGTCGTGCAGCGGGAAATCATCGACCTGCATCAGAAGGGCGATGCCGCTCTCGTTGCCAGGTTGGTCGGCGAGGCCAAGGGGGTAGTTGACAGGAATTCCCTGCCCGCCTCGGGGAGCATTCCGACCCGGCAATCGATGGTCGAGCACTGGCTCTTCTCCTCGGAGATCATGTTTCGATTTGCCAACTGGCTGGCCGATGATGGGCCAAAGGACGTCCAGTTGGCCGGCGCCAAACGGGCGCTTGAGGAAATCTGCCGGCACCGGCTCCTCACCGAAAAAATGATCTCCGGGCAGAGGAACACGGATCACGAGGCCATGATCGACCATGTGGTTTTTGAAAAAGGCATGACCGCCTCGTTTGTCAGTCTTTTTTACAATGTGAGACTGGCAGGAAAAAGGCTTCCCCCATCCACGCGGGCGACATGGACAGCGCTCCTCGCAACATGGGCCACGGAGGCCACCGACGAACACCTCGTTTCCAATGCCTGGGACGAGGGTGTTCTGCCGAAGCCGTTTCAGGCGGAACGCTTCCAGGTGCTTTCCGCTCTGACCACGGTTTTGAACCGCTTCGAATTCCCGGATTCCGCCCGGAAGCTCGCCAAGGGGGTTGCCACATTGGACGCGACGGCCTGCCCCCCGGACGAAACCGTTTTGGCCGGACTCCTGATCGATGGAACCCAGTTGGAGGCGGCCTCCGCTTTTCTCGATGCAGCCGAGGCCGGAGGCACCAGCGACAAGACGAGGCTCCTGCGAATCAGGCTGCTGTATGCGCAGGGCCGAAACGCCGAGGCGGCTTCAAAAGCGTCCGAGTTGATTTCCCGAAGCGGTCCTCCGGAAAGTCATTTTTGGCACGGAAAGGCATTACTCGCGCTGGACAAGCAGGCGGAAGCAAGGAAGGCGTTCCGCGACTTTGTGAGCCGCTCGCCGGAATCACGCCTGGCCCCGGAAGCATGTCTTCTGTCCGCGATGCTCTCCTCCAACCTGCACGAGCCCCGACTGGCTTCCACCTACTACGAGGAAACGATGGCCCGTTACCCGAATTCCAAGGAAGCCCGCAGGGCATCGGAGCTCTTGGAAGAATAGCGCGGAAGCGAAACTTTCTCAGAGCGCGGAGATTTTGCATGACCGGTTGACAAAATCATCCATGCTGAATCCGGCAAAAGAACTCGCGCCAAGTTCGCAAGGCCCGCAAAGGGGAAAAGCTTGCAAAGACTGGAGTCAGCACCTCCGGTGTGACACCATTTTCAGATTCCATCATTCTGTCTTGGCGTGCTCTGCGTCCTTTGCGCGCAATCAAACTGCTTTTTCCCGGATGAAATGCTCTGAGTCTCTGTGGTTCAAAAGCCTTTGGGGACTCAGTCTCCCCTGTCGTGTCGGAATCCCAAAGAAGCAACCCGATAAAGCCAGGCGGAAACTGCGATGATCAGGATATCCCGTCCGAGCGAACCCCATGTCTTGAGTCTGGAGGGCTGTCCGGATCCAAAGCAGCCACAATCCACTTGAAGCCCCCGCACGAGAGCTTGGGAGAGAGCCAGACAGAAAACAACGGATAGAACGAAAACCCCGAGGCTGGCCACCCGCGCCCGCCAACCGGAAACCAGCATGGCTCCCAGAATGATCTCCAGAGGCGGCAGGCCAAGTGCGACCAAACCGATCACGGCGGGCGGAACGATCTGGAAACTGGCAATGCTGTCGGCAAACGGCAGGGGGGAAGCAATCTTGAGAATGCCGGAATAGAGAAAGAGCCCGCCCAAGAGGATGCGAAGAGGGAAAAAAATCCATCCGGTTGGCGGAGTCACCGGTTCGCCTCCTTCGGCTTCCGAGCAGCCGTCCACTCGGCCCATCCGCCCTTGAAGACCGCGACTTGGCCATAACCCAAGTCTCTGAGGGCTTTTTGAACAAGTTTGCTGTCCTCGCAATCCTTGCCGTCGCAGTAGATCACAATCGGGCGGGCACGATCAAGTTGCCCCTTCAGAGCGGCATACGCCTCGGCAAATTCATCCCGCGGAAGGCTCAGGGCGCCCGGGACGTGCGCCAGTTGATGTTCGATCCGGTAGCGGGCATCCAGAATGGTTCCCCGTCGATTTTCCACAAAATCCGAAAACTGCGCCAAGGTCAGCATGTCCGGCAAAACGGGTCCGGGAGGCGCCGGGCGCTGGGAAGTCCGCGCGATCTCCGCAACCGCCCGATCCAGCCTTTCCTGCTTGGAAGCGTAGGCAATTGGCAACGGCTTTTCCCGAAAACGATTGATCAAGAGCCCGACGAGAAGGGCCACGATGACAATGGCCGCAAAGGAGAAAACGTCCTTGCGCAAGAGTTTGAGTGGATTTTGCATATGACACTGCCCCACTCTGATAAACCAAATCAGGCGGCGATTGACGAGCGAATCTTGAAGGCATTTGCGCGAGTTCGGTAGGAGAGTGGGGCGGATCGCTTCCTGCGATGCATGACGGGACATTTTCTCCAAAAAAGAGATTTCCAATCGTCCCGCGCCCGTGTCCTCTGTTGTTATCGACTTATGAAGAGATTTGAGAATCAGGTTGCCATTGTCACGGGAGCGGGCCGGGGGATCGGCGAAGCCATAGCGAAACGCCTCGCCGCCGAAGGGGCGAAAGTGGCCGTCGTCAGTCGCACGGAATCGAATTCCGTGAAGACGGCGGAGGCCATCGATGCGGGCCACCCGGGCTGCGCCCGTCCCTACGCCGTGGACGTGGCGGATTTCGACGCCGTGCAGGAAACCGGCGAGCGGATTCTCGCCGACTTCGGGCGTTGCGACGTCCTGGTCAACAACGCGGGGATCACCCGCGACACGCTGGCCATGCGGATGTCGAGCGAGGACTGGGATGTCGTGCTCGCCACCAATCTCAAGGGCGCCTTCAATTTCACCCGTTCGATGCTTCGTTCCATGGTCAGGCAACGGTCCGGGCGCATCATCAACATCAGCTCGGTGAGCGGGCTCATGGGGCTCGCGGGACAGGCGAACTACGCCGCGAGCAAGGCCGGGCTGATCGGCATGAGCAAGAGCATCGCCCGGGAAATCGCCAGCCGCGGCATCACGGTCAATGTCATCGCCCCGGGATTCATCGAAACCGACATGACCTCGGTCCTCGGCGAGGAAGTGCGCAAGGGCGCGCTCTCGCAAATCCCGCTCTCGAAATTCGGCGCCGGCGACGACATCGCCGCCGCCGTCGCGTTTCTCGCCAGCCCGGAAGCCTCGTTCATCACAGGCCAGGTCCTCGCGGTGGACGGCGGCATGAGCATGTGACGAGCCATGACCATCGGATTCCTGAGACACGCGGAGGCGGAGGACGGAAAAGGGTCCGACTTCGATCGGAAACTCACGCCCAAGGGGCTCGACCAGGCGGCGAAGGCGGGAAAATTCTGCCTGCGCAACGGTCTTCTGCCGGACCTCATCATCACCAGCCCGCTCGTCCGCGCCCGGCAGACAGCCGGGATCGTCGCGGAAATAACCGGGTGCGATTTGATCGAGGGACGCTGGCTCGCCTGCGGGATGGAACCCGCGGATTGCCTCAGGGAAATTGCGGTTTATTCGCACAAGAACTTCGTCCTGCTCGTCGGGCATGAGCCGGATTTCAGCAGCGCCATCGCCGGGTTGTTGGGCCTGCCGGATCCCTCGGCCTTGAAAATCCGCAAGGCTTCGCTGACAGTGCTGGACCTCGTGGAGCCCGGGCCCGGTTGCGGGCAGTTGCAATTTCTGATCCCGGCGCGTTTGATGTCGTGATGTCGCCCGAAATCCTGCACACCCGATCATTCGTCCCCGACTCCGTCGCCCTCATCACGGGCGAAGCGGAGAAATCCATCGCCGCGCGCGGGATTTTCCGGATCGCCCTGAGCGGCGGCAACACCCCGCGCCCGGTCTACGAGGCGATCGCGGGACTCGACCTGCCATGGGACAAATGGGAGATCACCTTCGGCGATGAGCGGTGCGTTCCGCCGGACAGCGACCAGAGCAACTTTCGCATGGCCCGGCAGGCATGGTTCGATCCCGCGCGCATCCCCGCCAAAAACATCCTGCGAATGGAAGGCGAATCCGACCCCGCGGCCGCCGCGGGGAAATACGAGAACGGACTTCTCTCCCGCTCGACCCCCTACGTGCATGACCTGATCCTTCTCGGCATGGGGGACGATGGACACACCGCTTCACTTTTTCCCGGCACCGGGGCACTCAAAGTCAAGGACCGCCTGGTTGTTGCCAACTATGTGCCGAAGTTCTCCACGCACCGGCTGACGTTCACCTACCCGCTTCTGAACGCCGCGCGCCATGTCTGCTTCCTGGTCAGCAGCCCGGGCAAAGAGGCCGTGCTGAAGGAAGTTCTCGCCGGGAACCCCGGCTATCCAAGCGCCGCGGTGGCTCCGACAAACGGGCGGGTCACCTGGATGCTTGGCGGGGGTGCCTGAGCGACCCGGGCGGCAGGCGCCCTTTTTTTTATGAAAGCATTATTTCTCACGAACGAGTATCCCCCGCGCATTTACGGCGGCGCCGGCGTCCATGTCCAATACCTCAGTCGCGAACTTTCCAAGCTAATGCCCGTCGAGGTCCGGTGTTTTGGAGACCAAAATTCCGTGGCCCCCAATCTGTCGGTCATGGGTTTCGGTCTCGTCTCCGATGCCTACACCTGTCCGAAGCCACTCCACCCGGCATTCGGCGCCTTGCAGCGGTGCCTGGATTTCAACACGATCGCCATCGATGCGGATGTCGTCCACTGCCACACATGGTATTCCCATTTTGGCGGGATCCTTGCAAAGTTGAATTACGGAATCCCGCTCGTCGTCACCGTCCACTCCCTCGAACCCCTCCGCCCGTGGAAACGGGAACAGCTCGGCGGAGGTTATGACTTCACCTGCTGGATCGAGAAGACCGCCCTGGAAATGGCGGACGCCGTCATCGCCGTCTCGGAAGAAACCCAACGCGATGTCTCCCGCCTCTTCCATGTCGACCCGCAAAAGATGCACATCATCTACAATGGCATCGACCCCGATGAATACCGCCCCGTCCCGTCCCACGGTGCGCTCCGCAGATTCGGGGTGAATCCGCACGAACCCTACATCCTGTTCGTCGGAAGAATCACGCGGCAAAAGGGGATCATCCATCTGGTGAACGCCATCAAGCACCTGGACCCGGGATTCCAGGTCGTGCTCTGCGCCGGTGCCCCGGACACTCCGGAAATCGCGGCGGAAATGAAAAAAGCCGTCGCGGCCGCCCAGCGCTCGCGTCCGGGCGTCATCTGGATCGAGGAAATCCTCGACAACCGCTCGAAGATCGAACTCTACACCCACGCGGGAGTTTTTATCTGCCCGTCGATCTACGAGCCATTCGGCATCATCAACCTCGAAGCCATGGCGTGCGGGACAGCCGTTGTGGCGAGTGCCGTCGGCGGCATCCGCGAAGTCGTCCGCCAGGGAGAAACCGGATACCTGGTGGCGGTCGATCAGATGCGGCAGAGCCCGTTCGAGCCCCTGCAACCCGCCCGGTTCTCCAGGGATCTCGCCTCACGAATCAATGAACTCATGGCCGATCCCGCCAAGCGGATCGCCTTCGGAAAAGCGGGCCGCCAGCGCGCGCTCGACGTTTTCTCCTGGAGTTCGATCGCGCGGCAAATCCGCGACCTCTACGAGAGCCTCTGATTTGGATCTGCTCGTATAAGGGGCTCATCTGCTACCCGCAGCAATGTTTCCGGTTGGGGTAAGCCCGAACGGTTTTGTTCGTGGCAATCCCGCAAACGATGGCTATATTCTTCCCGTGCCCACGCCCGGGAGTTTGTTTGCAGCCATATTGTTCGGAGCCATTGGAATGGGAGCGTTCGTATTCGGCAAACGGCGCGGGCTGGCGAAGCCGATGATCATCGGGGTGGCGCTGATGATTTACCCTTACTTCATTTCCGACGGATGGCTGGTTTTCGGCATCGGGGCCGTCCTGTGCTACCTGCTTTACCTTTTCCGGGAGTAGGTCACTCGACGCGGATCGAGGCGCTCCGCTCGTGCCGGCCGGACTTGGCGGTGAGAGTCCAGTTTCCGGGCCGGAGAAGAAATCGGCCCGGTTCAATTTTCTTCCCATTGGCGAACCACTCGCAGGAAGGATCCGTGCTCTTGGGGACGAGGACCTGCTGGTTTCGGGGAAGGTGGGGATTGAAGACGAAAACCGCCCCGTTTTTTGGAAAGAGGATCTGGAACCCGTCGGATCTTGCGACAGCTCCCATGCGATTCTGCGATCCCGCGCACCAACCCGCATACTCCGCCGGCAGAGAAAGCACGCCCTGTCCCCCCCGGCTCTCATACATGGTCGCCGCGGATACGGATGGCCCGGTTCCGGGCAAAAACCATTCTCCCATCGCCGGCTCGCCTGTCCGGGGAAGAAGCCCGGTTTCCCGGGCGATTTCCCGTTTTTCCAATCCCATCGATTCGTCGGGCGGAGGGAGCGGCGAATCCCCTTTGGCAAGCAGGTATTGTGCGATGGCATTCCAGGCCGGCGCGGCGGACCGGACAGCCAGGGCCGCATTCATGGGCGATCCGTCCGGGTTTCCCGCCCAGACGGCCACGGTGTGTTCCCTGGTGAATCCCACGCACCAGCCATCGCGGAACCCCGAACTTGTCCCGGTCTTCACCGCGACACGGGCGCCGGTGTTCAACGGAGAATTGTCTCCGAATGAAAGGCGGCGGGCATCGTTGTCACAGAGGATATCCGTGACGATCGCGCCCGCGGCCTCCGACGCGCAGCGCGCGGGCTCCACAGGCTCGCCGACAAGCAGCGTCGCCCGCCAGGCCTCTCCCCCCCTGGCCAGCGAGGCATAGGCTCCGGCGAGGTCGAGCAGCGTGATCTCCGCATTGCCCAGAATGAACCCCGCGCCATAGGCGTCGAAATTTCCCCGGAAGCGGAACCCCCATGTCACGAGTTTCTCGAATGTCGCGCGGGCCCCCAGCTTCCCCAGCGTGACGACAGCCGGCACATTGAGCGAATTTCCCAGGGCCTCGCGGACGCGGACCGGACCGAGAAACCGGCGGTTGTAATTTTGCGGATCGTAGTCCGCGTATGTGCCGCGGATCGCTTCCTCGGTATCCGGGAGCAGACTGGCTGCGGTGACAATCCGCCGTTCGATGGCTTCGAGGTAAAGGAAGGGTTTCAGCGTGGAGCCGGCGCTGCGCGGGATCGTGGTGGCGTTGATGTCTTTTTGTTGGGGAAGCGAGGAGGAAACCATCGCGCGCACTCCCCCGGTGGCATTGTCCACGATCACGGCGCCGCAGGCGGATGCCCCGAGCGGTTCGAGGGATTTTCGCGCGGATTCCACGATCCTCCGGACCACCTGCTGGAGATCGAGATCCAGAGTGCTCCGGCGGTTGCTGTCCCCGGGGCGCAAACGGGCGAGCACCTCCCGCGTGAAATGCGGGGCAATGGCGGGCAACTCGAAATATCCGGGTTTCGGAGGGGAGCCGATCAACGTTCCGGCGGTCATGCCCCGGGGAAGAAGGTCCTGCTCGGACATCCGCATGATATTGCGTTTGTAGCGCGCCAGGGCCTGGCCTGGATTTTTCCAGGGGTTGAGGCGGGAGGGCGACTGCGGGATGCCCGCCAGGTAAACCGCCTCGGCGAATGTGAGGTCCGCCGGAGCCTTGCCGAAATAGGCATAGGCTGCCGCAACCGGGCCGATCCGCCGGTTCCCGTAGTCCAGCCGGTTGAAGTAGGCTTCAAGAATCCTCTCCTTCGACCACTGCCTTTCCAGCCGCATCGCCGCGAAGGCCTCGCGCCACTTGGCATCCCATGTTCGCCGGGTGCGCCCGGCGCCCAGCTTGATGGCCTGTTGGGTGATCGTCGAGGCGCCGGAAATGATCCGGCGGCTCCGGAGGTTGCGGAACAATGCGCCCGTCATGGAAATGGGATCGATCCCCGGATGCCGGTAGAACCTGCGGTCCTCAACCGCAACCGTCGCCGCGGGCAACCACGGGCCGAAATCCTTCAGCCGGGCGGGCCGCGCGTCCCGCGCAAAATCCGCGGAGGGCGAGGAGAACGGGCGCCCCCGCAAATCCTCGAGCACAGGAGTGGCTGGCGGCAACTGCCAGAGAGAATCCGGGAGCGGGGCATGACGGATTTTCCAATCCCCAAAGATCGCTCCCGCCACGCAAAGCGCGGCAAAACCGAGCGCCGCCCGTTTGAACCGACCGCGGATTCTCATACGGGGAGATTCTCGATCCGCCTGGTCCTGCTGGCAAGCCCGCGCTCAGGACCAAGCGGACGCACAATTAAAAAACTGCCTCTTAACGCCAATAACCGGATCGCCAGTAATAGCGGCTGCCTCTGGCATAATATCGCCCGCCAACCCACATGGCACCCGCGCGCGGCCGATCGACCCAGCGTCCGGGCACCCACATCCAGCCGTTGCCGCGCCAGCCCCAATACCCCCGCACCCAATAAGGATTCGAATAGGAAGTCACGACCGTCCGCCTTTCATAATAACCGGGCGGAGGCGCAGCCGGGATGGGGCGGGTCACCACATATTCGCGAGGTTCATAAACGGGAATCGCGGGATCCAGCACGTCGAAAATGGCGCGACCGATGGGATCCGGCGGACGAACCCGCCCGTATTGATCGACACAACCCGCCAGAAACACGAGGCCGGCGGAAAAAAGAATGTTGGGGAAGATTTTCATAATGGGAAATCGTTCGAGGCCGGGCAGGGGGATGCTTTTCGATCCGTCACAAAGCTTCCCCAGGCAAGAGGCGGGACTTGAACTGCGGTCGGGGGACAGGCATTCTGCGGCTCCCAACATGGACACGATCAAGTATCTCCTTCCGGAAAACGATATTCCCAAAGCCTGGTATAACCTCATCGCCGACCTCCCGGCCCCGCCCCCGCCGCCCCTGCATCCCGGCACCGGAGAGCCGCTCACGGCGGCCGAGTTGGAGCCGCTTTTTGCGAAGGAACTGATCGCGCAGGAGATGAGCGGCGAGCGGGAGATCGAAATCCCCGGGGAAGTCCGCCAGATCCTCGCCCAGTGGCGTCCGTCTCCGCTTTTCCGCGCCAGGCGCCTCGAAAAGGCGCTCGGCACGCCGGCAAGGATCTATTACAAATACGAGGGATCGAGCCCGAGCGGCTCGCACAAGTTCAACACCGCGCTGCCGCAGGTTTATTTCAACAAGGCGGAAGGAACCAAACGGATCACCACGGAAACCGGCGCCGGGCAATGGGGGTCGGCGCTTTCGATTGCGTGCGCGATGTTTGAAATCCCCTGCGAGGTTTTCATGGTGAAGGTGAGCTTCTCCCAAAAGCCGTATCGCAAGACCCTCATGGAAACGTTCGGAGGACGCTGCATCCCCAGCCCGAGCGGGGAAACCGATGCGGGCCGCGCCGTTTTGGCGATGGACCCGGAGTGCCCGGGATCGCTCGGGATTGCGATCTCCGAGGCCGTCGAGGTCGCCGCAAAAAATCCCGGCACCAAATACTGCCTCGGCAGTGTCCTGAACCACGTCCTGCTTCATCAGACGGTCATCGGCCTCGAATCGCTGCGCCAGTTCGAACTCGCGGAGGACTACCCGGACATCGTCGTCGGATGCACCGGCGGCGGATCGAATTTTGCGGGGATCGCCTTTCCTTTCATCGGGGAAACTCTCCGTGGCGGACGGAAGGCGCGGATCATCGCCGTCGAGCCAAGCGCCTGCCCCTCGCTCACCAAAGGCCGCTACGCCTATGACTTCGGCGACACGGGAAAACTCACGCCCCTCGTCAAGATGCATACGCTGGGAAGCTCGTTCATCCCGCCAGCCATTCACACCGGCGGGCTCCGCTACCACGGCATGGCCCCGCTTGTGAGCCACGTGCAGGAACTCGGGCTCATGGAATCCCGCTCGGTCGGGCAGAAGGATGTCTTCAGCGCGGGAGTGGCCTTTGCGAAAGCGGAGGGGATCATCCCCGCCCCCGAAGCCTCCCACGCGATTGCGGCAGTCTTTGAAGAAGCGGCGCTCTGCCGCGAGCAGGGCGTCTCCAGAAGCATTCTCCTCAACCTCTCCGGACACGGCCACTTCGACATGGCCGCCTACATGAAATATGCGGCGGGTGAACTCAAGGACTACGACTACCCGGAGGAAGAAATCGCCATGGCTCTGGCCGGGCTGCCTCCCGTCGCAAACCTTGGCCGGTAAAAATGCCTGCCGATCCGTGCGGTGTGGGAAAAGCCTTTATTCGCGGCGAAGTGCGGGGCATGTTACCAAGATGATGAACAGGTTGTTTTTCTTGGCCGGCAGAACCCGTTGTTTTCCATCGGCCAGTTCCCGTGGCATGGCCATCCTGCCCACGCGTAAAAATCCGGCAAGACATGGGCGGGATGCCTGGACCACAGCGCGTTTTCTATGCGGCCTGCTCTTCCCGCTGCTTCTGTCTTCCGGCCCGGGCTTTGCCGGGGATTTGAAAATCGAGGACGCATGGATCCGCGCCGTGCCCCCCTCATCCCGGGCGACAGCGGCCTTCATGACTTTTGTCAACAAGGGCGACAAGCCGGTGCTCATCACCGGTGGGACCACGCCCATCGCAGGCGAAGTCAAGCCGATGATCACCGTGAAGGAAGGGAATGGGGTCATGGGCATGGCCTTCGTGGAAAGCTTCTCCATCCCCGCCAAAGGCAAGCGCGTTCTTGAGCCGGGAGGCGACCATCTCATGCTGATGAAGCTCACGGAGGTTCCCAAGGCCGGGTCCACGGTCCCGTTGGTTCTGACAACCGGTTCCGGAGAAAAGAAAGTTTCCCTGAAAGTTCCCGTTCGCTGAATGGCCGAAACCAGACAAACCGACGCCCGCTCCCGCCGCATCGGGTTGATCCTTTTTGCGGCCTGTGCCGCCGTGGCGATTCCGGCATTGATCGTTCTGTTTTCCCTGGCGGGCAAATCTTCGTCTCCCTGGTTCGGCCAGTATGACGCCGAAACGCATCCGGCATTTGATTTTTCACTGACCGACCAGAATGGAAACCCCCTGCGGCTCCAGGACCTTCGCGGCCAGGTCGTGCTTCTGAGCTTCGGATTCACCCGGTGCCCGAACATCTGCCCCACCACGCTGGGCAATCTTGCCGCGGTCTATCGCAAGCTTCCTCCCGCGGCGCAGGAACGCACCAAAGTCGTCTTCGTGAGCGTGGATGAGCGCGATTCCCCGGAGGCCCTCAAGGAATATGTCCCGTTCTTCAACGAGCGATTCCTCGGCCTGACCGGTTCCCCCGCGGAGATCGGAACGACCGCGCGGGCTTATGGAGCCTTCTTCCGCAAGGCGGCGGCCGTTGGAAGCGACAAGGACGATTACCTGATCGACCACTCGACGTATACCCACCTGATCGATCCGGACGGAAATCTCCGCGTTCTCTATCGCTTCGAACAACTGCCGGAGACGGACAAAATCGCGGAGGACGTCCAGAGGGTTCTCGACATGCAGGCTCCCGGAAAACAGCCTTAGCCCGGAAAAATCACGATGAACCAGCCCATCTTGCGAATCTTTTGCCTCGCTCGCTCCCGCTCGTCTCGCCCTCGCGGGCTGCGCTGGGCGCAGGCTTCCCCACCTGTTCCCACAGGCCGG
>Ga0172380_10000813_pt1 | contig 56970 bp, 58 predicted proteins | sample Leawe162metaG_FD_119747 | JGI IMG/M metagenome (GOLD analysis project Ga0172380, IMG submission 119747) | Leachate microbial communities from a municipal landfill in Southern Ontario, Canada - Leachate well 162 metaG | ecosystem: Engineered > Solid waste > Landfill > Unclassified | place... | reverse complement strand
GAGTCAACAAAACGAAAATTTAACGAGCTATTTTTTAAAAACGACTATGCAAAAGACCTTGTTATCTTAAAACGTGAACTTGGAATTCTAGGGTGTACAATCCCTACTCTTTATAAACAATACAGCGAACTTTGCGAAGAGGGCGGTGTGGAGTTTATAGATTTTGGCAGAGATAGACATTTTGAGAACTGTATAGATGGGTTTTTGCTTGTTTCTATCGATAAAATAAAAGAACAAAAACAGAAGCGCTATCTGCTAAGATAGTGCTACAAATCGATGCTTACAATAAACAGCACTTCAAAGTGTTTCTATAATACACACTTGCGCTGATTGCCTTAAATAATGTGTGGTATTTGGTAACAGCCACCACTTCAAATAACCTCTTAATCTTTTATTTAATACTCTTTTTGCTACAATCCACGTAACTGTTTTTTCTAAAAATATGTGAAAATATTTAAGTCAAACGGCTTATGTTTTTATGCGTTTTAAAACAATAACAATAACAAAGGTAGGTTATATGGAGCATATAGTGACTTCAAATCCGTATTTTGGGGTATTTGTACTTTTTCTTCTGACATTTGGCGCGTTTACCATGACCACGATTATTGCTCGTTTGGCAAGTCGTGCGTTGGCAGCTAAAAACAGTGAAAAGATTAAGTTATCAGTTTATGAGTGTGGACCTGAGGTTACAAAACAGCCAAATAGAATATCTCCGCAGTTTTATCTATTTGCACTGCTTTTTTTGCTCTTTGACGTAGAGATAGTCTTTATGTTTCCATGGGCGGTTGATTTCAAGCTACTTGGATGGTTCGGTTTTGCTGAGATGTTAATGTTTATACTGCTTTTAACTATCGGTTTTGTATATGCATGGAAAAAAGGAGCGCTAGAATGGCACAACATAAAATAAATTATACGCAAAACGGCGGTCTGCCTATCGCACTTACAAGCGTAGATAAAATCGTAAACTGGGGTCGTTCAAACTCCATTTGGGCACTTACTTACGGTCTTGCATGTTGTGGTATCGAGATGATGGCAAGTGGTGCTTCACGCTACGACTTTGACCGCTTTGGAACAATTTTTAGAGCGTCTCCTCGTCAAGCAGACGTTATGATTGTTGCAGGAACGCTTACAAAAAAACATGCCGAGTTTATTAAAAGACTTTATGATCAGATGACTGAGCCAAAATGGGTTATCTCAATGGGTTCATGTGCAAATACGGGTGGAATGTTTAACACTTATGCTACCGTTCAAGGCGTGGATAGAATCATTCCCGTTGATTTATACCTCCCTGGATGTGCGCCTCGTCCGGAGACGCTTCAGTATGGTGTAATGCTACTACAGAAGAAAATCCGCGCAAACGAAGCTTCAAGAGCGCAAAAAGCTAAAAGGTTGATGTAATGAGAGCTTATAAACCTAAAGACAATGTACAGAAAAAAGCTTATTATACAGACAGATTTTATGTTTCGCCTCAAGTGCCGAAGTTTCCGGTTGAAGATGATGAGATATTTGCTCACGATTTAGAGGCTATAAAAGCAAAGGTCGAAGTTCTTGATGCTTATATCCAAGTTAATCAGATGGTTGTTTTCATCAAGCCAGAAGATAACTATAAGGTTTTAGAGCTCTTAAGAGATGAGTGTGAATATACACAGTTAAGCGAGTTGAGTGCTATTGATTGGCTTGCTGCAAGAGGCGGATTTGAGATTTTTTACCAGATGCTAAGCATGAGCAAGCGCAAACGCCTTCGCATAAAAATGTTTATCAAAAAAGGCGAAGCTGTGAACTCAGTTGAGAAACTTTTTCGCTCCGCTGACTGGTCTGAGAGAGAGATGTTTGACATGTTTGGCATCGAAGCGAACAATCATCCGTTTATGAAGCGCATTCTTATGCCATACGATTGGCAGGGGCATCCGCTTCTAAAAACTTATCCATTGCAAGGCGATGAGTTTGCTGCATGGTATGAGGTTGACAAGATTTACGGCAAAGAGGCGAGAGATATTATCGGGCCTGAACTTCGCGATACCGCAAAAGTTGACCGCTACGATAGTGAGAGATTTGCACGTCTTGGACATGAGGTGCCAAAGGGAACAACAATCACCGGCAATGAGCCTAAGAACGAGCAGAACTATCAAGAAGAGGGTGGCGTTTTCATGATTAAAAAATTTGATAAAAAAGATTCGGTCGTTATCGACGATCCTCAAAGATAGGTAGCAACATGCAAATAAAAAATAGATTAAACCCGTTTTTTGAAAATATCACTTTTGATAGAGAAGACAATGAGATTATCCTAAACTTTGGTCCTCAGCATCCTTCAGCTCACGGACAGTTACGTTTAATGCTTCACCTTCAGCAAGAGATGATAGTAAAAGCACATCCCGACATCGGTTATCTTCACCGCGGTATGGAGAAGATGGCTGAAAATATGATTTATAATGAGTTCATGCCGACAACCGACCGTATGGATTATATTGCATCATCTGCAAATAACTACGGTTTTGCTCTGGCGGTTGAGAGACTGATAGGTCTTGAAGTACCTCGCCGTGCAAAAGTTATCCGTATGATGCTTCTTGAGATTAACCGTATCATGTCACACCTTTTCTGGCTGGCAACAACTGCTCTTGATATCGGTGCTATGACGGTTTTCCTTTTTGCTTTCCGCGAAAGAGAGTATCTTATGGACATCATCGAGGGGTACTGCGGAGCTAGACTTACTCATGCTGCTATCCGTATCGGCGGAGTTCCTCTTGATATCCAAGATACATTTATAGCTCAGCTAAGAACTTTCTTGGACAAGCTTCCTCAAAATATCAAAGATTATGAAGACCTTCTTGATACCAACCGTATTTGGCTCATGAGAATGGAAGAGGTGGGAACTATCTCAAAAGAGATGGCACTTTCTTGGGGATGCAGCGGAGTAATGCTTAGAGCGTCCGGCGTTGCTTGGGATATTCGTAAAGAGGAGCCGTATGAGCTTTACGATGAAGTAGAATTTAAAGTTCCTTACTCTGACAAGGGTGACAATTTTGCAAGATACCGTATCTACATGGAAGAGATGAGAGAGTCTGCAAAGATTTTATATCAGACAATCGACATGTACGAAAAATGTGTCAAAGACAATCAGACTGAGCTTATGGCTCATGCGCCGAAATATGTTTCAGCTCCAAAGCTTGATATCATGACACAAAACTACTCTTTGATGCAGCACTTTGTTCTTGTAACTCAAGGTATGAGACCTCCTGTGGGCGAAGTTTATGTCGCAACCGAATCTCCAAAAGGAGAGCTTGGTTTTTACATCAACTCTCAAGGCGGACCGTACCCGTACAGACTAAAACTTCGCGCGCCGTCATTCTGGCACACGGGGATTTTAACCGACCTTCTACCGGGTCACTATATTCCGGATGTTGTTTCTATTATAGGTACAACAAATATCGTATTTGGAGAGGTTGATAGATAATGAAAAATTTTAATAATTTTTCTCTCATCGCTAGATGTAGCTTTAGTGAGGGGAATTTTGCAAAGAATTCACTTCTTTGTAAAAGGAGATATATATGAAAAGATATGATTTAAGACATTTAAAAGATAATTTTGAGCCTCGTATGAGAGAGATTTTGTCATCTCATAAAGCTGGTGAAGTTGCAATCTTTCTGTTTGAAATCGGTGATTTTTCGCCTATTCAAAGATCTGCAGATTTGGTAAAAGAGTGCGGATATGAGCTATTAAACTCATTAAAATTCAACGAAGTCGACTGGACTATCGTAACAAAAAAATAAGCAGGATCTGAATTTTGAGCAAAGTATATTTTTCTACTTGGAATGGCGAGTTTGTCAACAATGTTAACACGCCTGCAGAGGAGTGGAAAGAATCGGCATATAACTTACCGGCACAATATGACAGTCACCGCGAATCAAAAGCTTTTATAGGCTGGGACGGAGTTGCGCTTTTTGATAAAGACGTAGACGTTATCCGTTTGGCTATGGAGTACGCTGCGCAATATCAAGAGTACTCTGAGGCATGCGGAAGATGTGCACCTGGGCGTTGGGGCGGCAGGATTCTATATGACCAGCTTGACAAAATCGCCCGCGGTGAGGGAAGCAGAGCCGATTTGGATCATTTAAGGGAGATCGGCAAAAGCATGCAGATAACTTCAAAATGCGAGATTGGAAAAACTGTTCCAAACCCTATTATTGATCTGATGACGCACTTTGAAGATGTGTTTTTGGAGTGTATAGATAAGCAAAAGCCATCTAAGCATTACCATGACGAGATTGGTTACATTGCAAAAATAACATCGCCGTGTTCTGATGCTTGTCCTTCACATGTAGATATTCCTGCATATATTGAGGGTGTACGTGACCTTAGAATGGACGACTCGCTTATGGCAACGCGCCAGACGATGCCTCTTGCTCACGTTTGCGGACGTGTCTGTCCTCACCCTTGTGAAGAGGCTTGCCGCAGAACAAATCTTGATGAACCGATATCGATTATGGCTCTTAAGCGTCTTGGTGCTGATTGGGAGACTGATCACGGGTATGATTTCTTTCATCCGATGCAGAAGAAACCAAGCATCGGCAAAAGAGTTGCTGTTATCGGTGCCGGTCCTGCAGGTCTTACAACCGCTTATTATCTTGCGGCTGAGGGCATAGAGGTTGATGTTTATGAAGAACTTCCGGTGCTTGGCGGGGAAGTTGCCGTGGGTGTTCCTGAATACAGAATGCCGATTGACAAATATAACAAAGATATCGAGTGTGTCAAAGATATGGGTGTTAATTTTTTAGTAAATAGAAAAATCAACGCTGATGATATGAGAAGATTTGAGAGTGAGTATGATGCGACAATGGTTGCAACGGGTACAAGAATCTCTAAAAAAGTGTATTGTGATAACGAGAGAGCTGAAATAAAAGGTTACTGGGGTGCAATCGACTTTTTGGACAAAGTAAATCTTTATGAGAAGTATGGCTATACAATCTCAAAAGCCGAGCAGGAAGAGAATCTTTTAACTACTCCTTATGTAGATTTAACAGGAAAAACTCTTGTGTGTGTAGGCGGCGGTTTTACATCTATGGACGTTGTTCGCTGTGCAATCCGTGCGAATGCGAAAAAAGTTTATATGATTTACCGCAGAGATGAAAAAACAATTATTAAAAATACTACCTATGAAGAGTATCACGAAGCTGTCGAAGAGGGCGTAGAGTTCCTTTTCCACTCTGCAGTCGCCGAGATGAGAGATGAGGATAATATCTTAAAATCTCTTTTGGTAGACAAGTTTGAGCTGGTTCCTGATCCAAACGGAGGACGCGCAGAGCTTGTAAAAATCGAGGGTGCTTCTTATGTAATCGAGGCGGATTATCTTATCCCTGCGGTTTCTCAGTCGGCTGATTTGAAACTTCTCCCAGAAGAGTGGGAGATTGAGAAGACATCTTGGGCAACTATAAAAACAAACGGCAAGGATTATATGACATCGCGCAAGGGCATTTTTGCTTCAGGGGATTGTGAATACGGTCCGATGACGATTGTAAACGCGGTAGGTCAGGCAAAACGTGCCGCTTCTGTTATGTCCCGCTATGTTCAAACAGGTGAGATTAGTTTAACTGACGATGAGATTATGGAAGACCACTTAAGAAAACTTCGTGTTTATGACAAGAAAGAGAAGATTACAGGCTGGTTAAAAGGCGTTCCAAGACAGCACTCTGAGGTACTTGAAGTTGAAGATAGAAAGTACAACAACAAAGAGGTAAACCTGGGCTTTACCCAAGAAGAGGCGATGAGCGAAGCGGAACGCTGTATGCGTTGTTACTATATCGCGATGGTACAGGCGTAGAGGATGAGAGAGATGAATAAATTGATTAATTTTAAAATTGACGGTGTTCAAGTCCAAGCGCAAAAAGGCGAGACTATTTTAACAGTGGCTCGCAAAAACGGCATCTATATTCCTACTATGTGTTATATCTCCAAAACTACTCCGTGCGCATCTTGCCGTATGTGTGTTGTTGAGGCTGAGGGGATGGAAGGTTTTATCCTTAGCTGTAACACTCCTCCTACGGAGGGCGTTGAGATTATCACAAACAATGACGCTCTTCAAAATGAGAGAACAAACATCATGAAGCTTTATGATGTAAACCATCCTCTAGAGTGCGGTGTTTGCGACAAATCAGGAGAGTGCGACCTGCAAAATAAAACTTTAGAGTTTAACGTAGAACGCCAAAATTTCTCTGCACGTGACCAGCTCCGTCCGACACAAAATTGGGGACTTATAAACTATGAGCCTTCTCTGTGCATTATGTGCGAAAAGTGTGTGCATGTATGTAATGAGGTTATCGGCGATGACGCAATAGAAGTAAAATTCGGCGGATACAGCTCGACTATTATTCCAAAAAACAGCGAAACTCTTGATTGTACTTTTTGTGGAGAGTGTATAGCGGTTTGTCCTGTGGGCGCACTGACAAGCAGCGGTTTTCGCTATAGGGCAAACGCATGGGAGCTTGAAAAAATTCCTGCTACATGTGCGCACTGCTCTGCCGGATGCCCATTAGAGTATGAGACAAGACATAGCTCTATCAACGGAGAAGATGAGATATTTAGAGTAAAAAACAACTTTGAGTTCACATCACTTTGCGGAGCCGGACGATTCGGTTTTGATTTTGACAACAAGGCGCAAAGAGACGAAAGTGCGTTTAATAGAGCTGTTGAGGCGATAAAAGAGGCTAAAGCTATACGTTTCTCTTCCATGATAACAAACGAAGAGGCTCATATTTTAGAGCTTTTAAAAGAGAAGCTTGGAATCAAGCTATTTAACGAAGATGCAAGAGTGTTTAAAGAGTTTATGAGAGCTTACAGCTCTATAAGCGGGAAACTTCACCATAGCGGCTCGCTTGATGCGATTAAGCACTCAGATGCCATTATAATGATTGGCAGCAGAATAGCGACCGACAATCCTGGTGTAAGATATGCCATGACAACCGCTTCAAAACATAACGGCGCAAAGATAGTTTATGCGCACCCTATGGAAGATACGCTTATGCAAAACACGGCTACGCAGTTTATGAAGTATGAAGTGGGAACGGAAGAGGGCGTTATGGCGCTTCTGGCTCATGCAATATTAAAAGATGCAGATTTGGATGAGAACGAGAGAGAGTTTTTTGACGAGCTTGATTTTGGATACCTTTACGCTGAGACAAACATCGGCGAAGAGGAGCTCTCTTTTATGATGAAATCATTTGCAAGAGCGAAAAAACGAACTCTTATAATCGGAAATGACCTTATCGCTCACGAGAGAGCTAGCAACATAGCAAAACTTGCCGCACTTATAGAGAAGTACAGCGATTTTGCTTTGGTGGTTGTTCCTCGTGATGTAAATACGCTTGGCGTATCGCTAATAAACACTTTAGCGCATGATGAGAATATCCCTAGCGTAGTGGGATACAACGAAAGAGGCGAGTTTGTTATCTCTTCGCTTGAAGGCGCGGATTTGGCAGTTGCCTCGCTTAATCAGCAAGAGGGAACTTTTGTAAGCATAGACAACAGAGTATTGCCAACAAACGTTGCGCTCTCGTTTGATGGATATACGCTAAACGACATCGCCAAAGCGTTTGGAATTGATAAAAAAGAGACCATAGAGTATACGTCGGAGTTAAATAAAAATGCGGGATTTAAGAGCGTAGCGTTTGACAGCTTGGAGAATTTCCTCTCTCCTTTTGGAGATGATGAGCGCGGTTATCTTCTTGATGAAGTTACATGTAAAGCTGATGGCGAGCTTGAAGAGCTTGATGATATGCCGGAGTTTAACGGAACTATCATATATCATGCAAATCCTGTACTACAGTTTAACAACTATACATGTAAGACTAAGCAGCTGCCTCGTGAGAGCTATCTTCTTGGTTCTGCGCAGTTTGGGGTTGCGGCTAGAATAACAGACGGAGACATGGTTGAAATTGGCTTTGGAGCAACAAAAATCCAAAGAGAGTTTAAGGTAGATAGTGAACTAAAAGGAACTGTAGCTCTAAATCCTACATTTGATATAAGCGTGGATGCCGGCAGATATAGATTTGAAAAATCCAAAATAGTGAGAGTGGTGTAATGAGTAAAATTACTATAAACATTGATGGAAAAGAGATTCAGACGCAAGAGGGCGAGTATATACTCAATGCTGCACGCGCGAATGATATCTTTATACCCGCAATCTGTTATTTGACAAGATGCAGCCCGACGCTTGCATGTCGTCTTTGCCTTGTCGAGGCTGATGGCAAGCAGGTTTATGCTTGCAATGCGAAATCAAAAGAAGGGATGAGTGTTACAACTTCGACTGAAAATATCATAAAAGAGCGCCGCGCTATCATGGAGGTTTATGACGTAAACCATCCGCTTCAGTGCGGTGTTTGCGATCAGTCTGGCGAATGCGAACTTCAAAACTATACACTAGAGATGGGCGTTGATGCGCAGCACTATGCGGTTAAAGATGTAAACAGAAAAGATATAGACTGGGGACACATTCACTACAATCCTGGATTATGTATCGTTTGCGAGAGATGTGTGACTGCATGTAAAGATATGATAGGCGATAATGCTCTAAAAACTGTTCCTCGCGGTGCTGATGCGCTTGAGGCGGAGTATAAAGAGAGCATGCCAAAAGACGCTTATGCGATGTGGAACAAACTTAACAAATCTCTTATCGGTTTAACAAGCGGTGAAGAGATGCTTGATTGTACAAGCTGCGGCGAGTGTGCTGCGGTTTGTCCGGTCGGCGCGCTTGTCGATACACACTTTATCTACACCTCAAACGCGTGGGAGTTAAAACAGATTCCTGCAACGTGTGGGCACTGTTCTGCAGGTTGCCAAATAAGCTATGATGTAAAACATACAAGCATCGATAATACGGATGAGAAGATTTACCGTGTCATGAACGAGTGGAACTATGTTTCACTTTGCGGTGCGGGAAGATACGGATTTGATTATCAAAACGAGGTGGCGTCAAAAGATAAAGCGGCATTCGCAAAAGCTGTAGAGGCGTTTAAAAAAGCAGACACTATCAAATTTACTTCAACTATCACAAATGAAGAGGCTTTAGTTCTTCAAAAGCTAAAAGAGAAATATGGGTACAAGCTTGTAAACAACGAAGCAAAAGCGTTCCAGACATTTTTAAATGATTACAGCCAAATTAGCGCAACTATGCTTTACGGTTATGACCTTGAAGCTACTCACAACGCAAACTTTGTTATCTCGGTTGGAACGGCTATAAAGAGCGACAATCCAAATGCACGCTATGCGCTTAACAACTCTATGACGGTAAACAAGGGTGCAGGTTTATACTTCCATCCGGTAAAAGACCCAGTTATTGAGGGGCTTGGCAAGAGCATAATGACTATGTATCATGCTCCGCTTCAAGAGGAGGTTGTGCTTTATCTGATTCTTGACCTGTTTGCTGACAAAGAGAAGCTTCCTTCAGAGATAGTTTCATATCTTGCATCGTTTCATTCGCAGAAAACCGTAACTGTCGAAGAGATAATCAAAGAAGAGATTACCGAAATCGTTAAGGTTATGAAGAAAAACGAAGAGACGGGCGAAGAGGAAGAGGTAGAAGAAGAGAAGAAGAAGATGGTTCCTAAAAAAATAACTAAAGAGGTTATTGTAGATGATAACCGTCTTTTGGCGATTTTGGGAGCTGATGAGAAGTTTATGGAAGATTTGGAAAAGAACCTTGCTAAGAAAGACAGTTTTGTTTTAATTGCAGGACCTGACCTATACACTCATCCAAACTCAAAAAATCTTGCTCGTCTTTTAGCGTTGATTGAAAAATACAGCGCATTTGAGCTTGTTATGATACCGACACTTACGAACTCGCTGGGTGTTGCTCTTATCTGCGAGCTTGATGATGCGACTGGACTTCACACAATCGGCTATAACACAAAGGGAGATTTTACTCTCTCGGCGCTTGGTGATGGCGACTTGGATATGCCGGCTATCAATCAGCAGGAGGGAACTCTGACAAGCATCAACAAGAGAGTCAATCCTACAAACGCGGCAATCGGATATAATGGATATGAGCTTAACGATATCGCAAATGAGCTTGGTTTAAAAGCCGAGTTGGTTATTGATTATACGAAGATGCTGCCTACAAGCAAAGGTTTTAAAACAGAAGAGTTTGACAGTCTTCCAAACCACTATGACAATGACGGTACGGAGCACCGCGGTTATCTTCTTGATAACGTGACTGTTGCTGTGAGCGGCGATGAGTCTGTGGCTGCCTTTATTGAGAAAAAATTGGAAGGAACGCTTATCTACATGGCAAATCCTGTCAGACAGTTCACTCCATTTACCTATAAAACCACAAACCTTGATGAGGTGAGCGGTGTTTATATGAGTGAAGAGTTCTTAAGCAAATCTGATTTCAATGAAGGAGAGAGCGTGAGAGTTAAAAGCCAAAGCGGCGAACTTGTAGCAAATATCGTAAGTGACAATAAAATCAGCGGTGACATAGTACTGCTGCCGACATTTGACTCTAAATTAAATTCAGAGGCTCTATTTAGCGATTACCGCTTTGTGGTAGCTTCGATAGAAAAGGTGTAATATATGGAAACAGCATATTTAATTGAGACGGTTATAAAAATCGTTGTAATTTTACTTATATTTTCTGCATTAGCGGGAATAGGAACATATTTCGAGAGAAAAGTCCTTGCGTTTATGCAGCGTCGTTTAGGACCGGTAAACGTTGGTCCTTTTGGACTATTGCAGGTTGCGGCGGACGGTATCAAGCTCTTTACGAAAGAGGACATTATACCGACAAACGTAGTTGGACGCATCTTTAAAATTGCACCTGTAATTACGGCTGCGACTGCGTTTATGGCTGCAGCAGCGATTCCATTTTTGCCTTCATTTACGATTTTTGGATACGAAGTTCATCCGATAGTTGCAGACATAAACATCGGTATATTATATATCCTTGGAATTATGGGAGTGGGACTTTATGGTCCTCTTCTTGGCGGTATGGCTTCTGCAAATAAATTCTCACTTCTCTCTGCAGCGCGCGGTGCGGCAGTGTTTATATCCTATGAGGTTATAACGGGCTTATCTATTTTGGCTCCTATTATGATGGTCGGTTCACTCTCGCTTATTGACTTTAACGAGTATCAGTCGGGTGGAATTACAAGCTGGATAGTGTGGTCGCAGCCTGTTGCGTTTATCCTCTTTTGGATAGCGGCTTTTGCTGAGACGGGAAGAACGCCGTTTCACTTGGTTGCAAACGACCATGAGATTATTGACGGATTTGGAACAGAGTACTCGGGCATGAGATGGGGACTTTTCTTCATCGGTGAGTATGCAAATATGTTCTTTATCTCTTTTGTAATCGCTATTATTTTCTTAGGCGGATATGGAGACGGAAGCTTTTTAGGCGCACTTGGATTACTTGGAAAAGTTGCGTTTTTCTTCTTCTTTTTCCTCTGGACAAGAGCGGCTTGGCCTGACGTTAGACCTGACCAGTTGATGTGGTTATGTTGGAAAGTTTTAATGCCGATAGCAGTTTTAAATATCTTAATTACTGCTATAGTAATGATGTAAGGGGTGGGTATGCATAACGAACATGTAGAAGAACATTTTAACAACAGAAATGTTACGGAATTAGACAGCAACTACTATATGGTAGATATAGCCGACTATCCTACGGATGGTTGGGGTAGATTTAAAAGAGTTATAAAAAGGTCTCTAAGAGGTGAGCTTTTTGTCGGACTTTGGGTAGTTCTGCGCGAGATGATAAAGTTTGATGTCCACACGGTACAGTATCCGGCTGAAAAGATGCCTATAGGTCCGAGATACAGAGCTGTTCATGAGATGAAGAGACTTTGGGAGTCTGACACTGAGCGCTGCATCGGCTGCGGTCTTTGTGAGAAAATCTGTATAAGTAACTGTATCAGAATAGATACAAGAGTAGATGAGAACTCTCGCAAAGAGGTAACAGAGTACAGCATCAATCTTGGTCGCTGTATATTCTGCGGATATTGCGCAGAGGTTTGTCCCGAGCTTGCAATTACGCACGGCGGCGAGTATGAGAACGCAAGTGATCAAAGAGAGCACTTTATCATGTATCAAGATATGCTTACACCTCTTGATAAGATGAAAGCCGGAACTCAGTTAGAGTTTCAAGGTTTTGGCGCTATTACACCACATGAAGACGAGCGTGTTAAAAAAACACCTCTAGCATATTAAGGAGTTTGGTTATGTTTGAAGCAGTTGCATTTTATCTGTTCGCTTTTTTAACGATTTCGATGTTTTACATAGCGGTAACAACGTCTCAAGCGTTGTATGCCCTAAGCGCACTAGCGGCAGGAATGATTTTTATATCGGCATTTTTCTTTATTTTGGGTGCCGACTTTTTGGGTGCGGTTCAAATCGTAGTTTACTCGGGTGCTGTTATGGCTCTTTATGCTTTTGGTATGATGTTTTTTGACACGACGAGAGAAGTTAAAGAGAAGCAGGGCAATAAGGCGATAGTTTTAGGTCTTAGTATTATTGCCGCAATACTAGTTGTTGTTATCGTTTCGGCACCGATTGTAGGAAATAACATTCAAGCGCTCTACCCTATAGTTGAGGGAGCAGGCAACACTCAAGAGGTCGGTATGGTTCTTTTCACAAAGTACCTTGTTCCTTTTGAAGTAGCAGCTGTTATGCTTCTTGTGGCGATGATAGCGGGCATCGTGCTTGCCGGCAAGAAGATGGATCTCTCTCTTACTCTGATGAGCGAAGCGGAGATTCTGATGATGAAAGAAGAAGATAAAAATAAAAAGGCTCTCTCATGATGGAAATTGGATTAAATCACTATCTTGTGCTCTCAACTATCCTTTTTGCGATTGGTTTAGTCGGGGTTATGAGAAGAAAAAACCTGCTTATGCTATTTTTTGCAACAGAAATACTTCTAAATTCTGTAAATATCGCTTTTGCCGCGATTTCACACTATTATGGTGATTTGACAGGTCAAATGTTTGCATTCTTTGTTATAGCGATTGCCGCATCTGAGGTAGCTGTTGGTCTTGGACTTTTGATAGTCTGGCATAAAAAACATAACAATATTGACCTTGACAATATGTCAACGATGAGAGGATAAATAATGGAACTCTTTTTATATACCGCACTTTTTTCACCGCTTGTCGGTTCATTGTTTGCGGCGCTCTTTGGAGCATCACCAAAAACTAAGATTGCAGGAATTATTCCGAGTGCACTACTTGGTGTTTCGCTTCTAAGCAGCTTTATTCTTCTTATCCTTGTGTTTACGACTGGGCACACGCTCCATGTAGAGATGATGACTTGGATGGCAACGGGAGACCTTTACATCCCTTTTGGGTTTGTTGTTGATCAAGTAAGCGTTACGATGATGATGGTTGTTACACTTGTTTCAACCGTTGTTCACGTTTATGCTATCGGATATATGGACCATGACAAAGGGTTTAACAGATTTTTTGCGTGGCTATCGGCATTCGTTTTCTCAATGATGGTTCTTGTAATGAGCGACAACTTCGCGGGTCTGTTTATCGGATGGGAAGGCGTTGGTCTTTGTTCATGGGGACTTATCGGCTTTTGGTACCACAAAGAGAGCGCAACTTGGGCTGCAAACGAAGCGTTTATTATGAACCGTATTGCCGACCTTGGTATGCTTATCGGTATCTTCTTGATTTACTGGAATACAGGTACGCTTCAATACGAGCAAGCTTTCGCGGCAATGCCATCTTTAGAAACAGATGTATTGACTTGGATGGGAATCTTCCTTTTCATAGGAGCTATGGGTAAATCGGCTCAGTTTCCGCTTCACACTTGGCTAGCAGATGCAATGGAGGGTCCAACTCCGGTTTCGGCTCTTATCCATGCGGCTACGATGGTAACGGCGGGTGTTTATCTTGTTGTTCGTGCAAATCCTCTTTATGATTTGATTCCAAATGTCGGACTTTTTATCGCTTCTCTTGGTGCTTTTGTTGCACTTTTTGCGGCATCTATGGCGCTTGTAAACCGCGATATGAAGAGAGTAATCGCTTACTCTACACTATCTCAGCTAGGTTACATGTTCGCGGCTGCAGGTTTGGGTGCATATTGGGTTGCACTTTTCCACCTTATGGCACACGCATTCTTTAAAGCGCTTCTATTTTTGGGCGCTGGAAATGTTATGCACGCAATGCATGACGAGCTTGACCCGTTTAAAATGGGCGGATTAAACAAAGTGATGAAGGGAACGTTTGTTATGATGACAATCGCTTCTGTCGCACTTGCGGGAATCTTTCCACTTGCGGGCTTCTTCTCAAAAGATTTGATTTTAGAGGTTGCGTTTGTTGAACATCACTTTATCATATATACCGTTCTTCTGCTCACTGCAGGTTTGACGGCATTTTACTCATTTAGACTTGTTGCACTTATCTTCCACGGAGAGGATAGATACAAGCACTTTGGTATCCATCCGCATGAAGCATATAAATTTATGCTTGTTGCGATGAGCCCGCTTCTTCTTTTAGCAATAATCGCAGGCGCGTTTAAGGCGGGCTACTTTGAGATGGTATCACAGCTTCTTCCGGCTACTGAGTACCATGTTCATTCTGCTGCAACGTACTGGATAATGACTATCGGAACTCAGCTTTTTGTTGGTTTTGCAATTTTTTATGCGTATAAAAAATATACAAGCAAAGATATCAAAGTTCCGGATGGGACTTCAAAAATGGAGAACAGTTTTGGATATAAACTGCTTATTAACCAGTACTATATCCCATACTTTTATGAAAACTATATCGTTAAGGCGTATAGAGAGCTCTCTGAAGTTTTCTGGACGAAGATAGACCAAAAAATCGTTGATGCTACGGTTGATGGTATCGCAAACGTATTTTATCAAACGGGCGAGAGAACAAGAGTTATGCAGAGCGGTAATCTATCGACAATGCTAAAATGGATGGTAGCGGGCACGGTTGCTCTGTTATCATTGGCTGTGGTTTTTGGACTTGCAGCTAGATATTCTGGAGAAATAAAAACATTTCTCTCAGGTTTAGGAGTTTAATAGATGTTGGATCATATCTTATCGATTTTAATTTTCTTTCCGGCACTAGCAGGTTTGCTTGGATTTGTAGTTAATAAAAACAGCATACGCTCTTATGGTGTGGCAGTTGCTACTATTGAGTTTATGTTGGCTTTGTGGCTTTGGGCGGCGTTTGACAACAATGTCTCAGGAATGCAGTTTATGGAGCATATCGCGCTTGTTCCGACATTTGGTATTAACTATATAGTCGGTGTTGACGGGGTTTCACTATTTATTATCATTTTAGCAGCGTTCTTTACTATGATTGGTATCGCATCACTTGGCGAGACAAAAGATATAAAAAATATGATTGTAACGCTTCTGTTTTTACAGATGACAATGGTGGGCGTATTTGCTGCGCTTGATGCAATCGTCTTTTATCTTTTCTGGGAACTTTCACTTGTTCCGATGCTCTACATCATCGGTGCATGGGGTGGACCACTTCGTATCTATGCGTCTGTAAAGTTCTTCCTCTACACATTTGCAGGCTCGCTTGTGATGCTTGTAGGTATGCTTTTTATGGCGTATTTTTACTATCAGGCAACAGGGGAGTGGAGCTTTGCGATTCTTGACTGGTACCGTCTGATTTTGCCAGAATCTTTCCAGCTTTGGCTCTTTGCGGCATTTTTTATGGGCTTTGCTATCAAAGTTCCTATGTTTCCGTTTCATACATGGTTGCCATACGCTCACGGTCAAGCGCCTACTATCGGTTCTGTAATACTTGCGGCAATACTCTTAAAAATGGGTACATACGCATTTATCCGTTTCTCGCTTCCGCTATTTCCGGATGCGTCGGTTTACTTTATGTACCCGATAGCAGTGCTGGCAATCATTATGATTATCTACACGGCGATGGTTGCTTATGCGCAAAAAGATATTAAGCAGGTTGTTGCCTACTCATCTGTTTCTCATATGGGTGTAATCATACTTGGTACATTTGCTCTAAACGTTGAAGGAATTACGGGTTCAATCTTTTTGATGATAGCTCACGGTGTTGTTTCAGGCGCACTCTTCTTCCTTGTCGGCGTAATTTATGACAGAAGACATACTAAGTATATGAGCGAGTTTGGCGGATTGGCTTCTGTTATGCCGAGATATGCGACAATTTTTGGAATCATGTTGATGGCTTCAGTCGGACTTCCGCTTACAATCAACTTTGTAGGAGAGTTTTTAAGTCTTCTTGGTTTTTACAAACAGTCTCATATATTAACGCTTTTAGCGGGAACGGCAATTATCGTCGGTGCTATCTACATGTTAGCGGCATATAAGAAGATGTTTTTTGGAACTGTTACAAAAGAGGAAAATAGAAATCTTCCTGACGTAAACAAAAGAGAACTTGTTGCTCTTATCCCATTAACTATCCTTACTATATGGCTTGGAATATATCCAAAACCTGTTTTGGACCCTATAAACAGAAGTGTTGAAGGTGTTGTTCAGTTGATGCATGAAAAAGCGATTTCAGAGGAAGCAAAAAAAAGAATTCCTAGTTTGGACATTATTATTAATAGAACTTCGGCTAAGGAGGCACACTAATGTTATCACCGGTAAATGTTTCAATTGAGTCGTTAAACCTAACTACTTTAGTGCCCATGTTAATCCCAATTATTGGTGCACTTTTAATTATTATAATAGATCTCTTTAAGAGCGAACAAGATAAATCTCTCTATGTAATGCTAAGTATGCTTATTTTGGGAGTTGATTTTGTAGCACTAATGGATTCGGCCGGTGTATTTAGCCAAAACGGCACTGTTATGGGTGTTTTTGACGTCATGCTTATAGACGGTCTGGCTATTTTGTCGCAGTTTATAATTGTCGGCGCATCTATGCTCTTTATCCCGCTTGCACTTACGCATAAGAGATTCCATGAGTTCAGCTACCCTGAATTCTTCGCTCTTTTCTTGTTTATGATTGCAGGGTTCCAGTTTATGGTTGCAACGGATAATCTTATCCTTATCTTTGTAGGACTTGAGACTGCTTCACTTGCTCTTTATACGCTTATAGCAATGCATAACCGCGACAAGTCGTTTGAAGCGGCTGTAAAGTACTTCACGATGGGCGCACTTGCGGCAGGCTTTTACAGCTTCGGTTCAATGGTGTTTTATGCGCTTACGGGTTCAGTTGAGATAAACAAGATTGCTGAAGTACTAGCTGCTAACAACTATGCGGATATCGGCTTTGTGCTTGTTGGTGTTGTCTTCTTGCTTGCGTCGTTTGGCTTTAAGCTATCTATGGTTCCGTTTCATACATGGACCCCTGACGTTTACGAGGGTTCATCAGCGGCACTTGCTGGTTATATGTCTATCGTTCCAAAGATAGCTGCTTTCGTTGTGGCTATGAGACTGTTTGAGTTTTTAATCCACAGCGGCGTTGTATGGTTAGAGGTTATTCTCTATATGGGTGTGGTCATGACTATGACTATGGCAAACGTCTGGGCATTGGTGCAAACAGACGTCAAGAGAATGCTTGCGTACAGTTCAATCTCGCATGCAGGTTTTGTTATGGCAGCGATTTTAATCGGAACGACACAGTCAAACAGCGCACTATTTTTATACTGGATACTCTTTAGCTTTACAAACCTCGGTTCGTTCTCAATGCTATGGATAAGCAGACAAAAAAATCTTCCTGCGCATCAGCAGTCGGACCACAGCTATGACAAGTTTGCGGGAATGGTTAAAACTTCTCCTATGGCGGCGTCAATTATGGCTCTGTTTATGTTAAGCCTTGCCGGACTTCCACCGTTTGCTCTGTTTTGGGGTAAGATGTATATGATAAGCTCTGCCGTTACTGGCGGATATACTGTTTTAGCGCTAATCATGGCGTTAAACTCTGCTATTTCAGGATACTACTACCTAAAGCTTATTGTTTATATGTTTATGAAAGACCCGATTGTTCAAAATAACGGACATGTATATAGTGCAAATGCAACGCTTCCTCTTAAAACTATCATAGGTATAGCAGCTATAGGAACTATATTTGCTTTTATAGCGGTAAATCAACTCTTAGAGTTTGTCACGGTATTTGTATATAATAGCGGATATTAAAATATGAAATAAGGAGTATCTAGTTTGTTAAAAGCACTGCTTCTTATTTTTCTCTCTATAAACGTTTTTGCCCTTGAGATATCTCTCCAAGGTGCAAAAGAGAATCATCAACCATACTCAACACTCCATCTAAGCGATAAAGACAAATTTTTATGTCAAGAGTTCAGAGACGACTTTAACGCTGTCGTAAAAATTGTTTGCGCATTTCCTAAATCTCCGGCGCAAAAAATCCAAAAACTAAAAAATAGCTTTTTTGAAATTTACACAGAAACAAAAAAAGAGACTTTTTTTCTTGTAATTAAGCCTTACGAGAAGATGAAACTATTTCCTATGGTTTTTGATTTGGTAAAGGAAGATACTGTTTTTAGCTCCAAAGTAGAGCTCTCAAACCGCTGGATGATTGTAGGTTATAAAGATAAACTTCCATACATTGAACCCCAAGAGAAGTCTGAGAGTGCTATAAACTTTCCTTTTACATTGGGCGAGGATAAGCTTCCGTATGTTGGGAGCCTTGATATTGAGGGAAATCCGGTTTATATCAAAAGAGTCGGCGACGTAACAGAGTATATAAAGATAAAAAAGCTCTACGAAGAGAAAAATTATGAGTTTACTTTGGAGCTTATTGATGAGATTATAAGAGAGTATCCAGATACTCTTTTTAAGCCAGAACTGCTTTTTTATAAGATTAGAGTCCACTCTAAAATGGATGAGAATGAGAAACTCATAGAGGTTGCAAAAGATTATCTAAGAGATTACTCTTCAGATGAGAATGTTCCAGAAGTGCTCTCGCTTCTTGCAAAATCCTACGGCAAAGTCGGCTTAAGCAGCGATGCGGACTATTTTTATGACAGACTCTTTAGTGAACATGCAGATTCCGTATATGCAAAATGGGGGTATATATATTTAGCTGAATCGCTTGAAGCAGCTGGTAATCTCTCCAGACCTCAAACGCTGTATGAAAAGGCTATTAGAGAGACGGACAGCATTGAAGTTGCGGTAGAAGCGGCTTTTAGATTGGCAAAAATCCATATAGCTAACTCGAAGATAAAAGAGGCAGCCCAGCAGGTAGATAAGATTGCAAAAGCAAAAGCGGAATATTTTTCGCAGGAGAAATATAAGTCGATAGATATGATGTATGACTTTTATGACAACGGAGACTATATCTCGGCGGCAACAATTGCTAAAGCGGTTTTTGAGCATATAGATCCAAATGATGAAGAGTATGAAGAACTCTCAAGAAACATAGGTATATGGCTGAGCCAAACGGAGAATAAAAAAGAGGCGTTAGAGGCACTAAACAACTATATAGAGCGTTTTTCAGATGGTATGTACATTCAAGAGATTCAGGTTGCAAAAGATTCGCTCTTTTTTGATGTAAATGATGAAAACGCAAGCTCAAAGCTTGCAAACTATGAAAAACTTATGAGCGAGTATGCTGGAGACACCATAGGCGATAAAGCCATATATGAAAAAGCAAAACTTTTAATAGCCGAGGGAGCATTTGCAGATGCGCTTAGCATGGAGGCAGAGCTTCTTAAACTTGACACGGTTGAGTACGGTGATGTTCCTACACTTATAACAAACGCTGCCATAGGAACCATGAAACAATCACTCAAAGATAAAGAGTGCAACAGTGTACTTGTAATCTCATCAAAATATAAGATAGAACTCTCAGCAGAGTGGGATGAGGGAGTTTATGACTGTGCCATGAAGGGTGCGGATTTTGAGCTTGCTAAAAAAATGGCGGACAAAAACCTCAAGTCAAAAGATTTGGAGCAGAGAAAAAAGTGGCTCTATAGGTACATAAAAGTAGATTTTGCGACAGGAAACTACTCTAACGTTATAGAGGCTTCAAAGGAGCTCATAACTCTTACGCAAAGTGAGGCAAACTCTCCATATAGAGATGTTTACAGATATCTTTTTGACACATATCACAGGCTTGAAAATTCAAACAAGATGGTTGAGTCTATGGCAGACGTAGTAAAAGCTTACGGAGACGACTATATCGATATTGACAGATATATAGCCGTTATGGCGGTTGGAAGCGAGAAAAAAGACAACAATCTGGTCATAGAGTACGGTGAGAGAGTTATGAGTATGCAGCGCATCTCTACTTCGCATCCACAGAGCCCTTTTGTTGAGTTTACGCTTTATCAGGCATACACGGACAAAGAGAATTACGACAAGGCGCTTGAGGTAATAAAATCGCTCGATACATTGGAGCTAAATAGCACTCAAAGAGCAAGACAAAAGTATCTTTTAGGAAGTGTTCTTGCCAAACTTTGGAGAGACGATGAGTCTCAAAAGGCTTATCAAGAGGCAATAGACGCAGAACCTAACTCCGCATGGGCAAAACTTGCAAAGAGCGCAAAAGAGATATAAAACTCAACACTTTTAGGTAAAATATAACAAAACTAAAACTTTTGGTGTTGAGGCGGTGTTGTGCATGGGTGAACTAGCGATACAAACGACCATAGAAAACAGGATCTTTACCATTCGTGGTTTGCAGGTGATGGTAGATAAAGATTTGGCGGAGTTGTACGGCGTGGAGACAAAAGTTCTTAACCAGCTGTTAAAAGAAACATCGAGAGATTTCCTGAAAATTTCAGAGTTCAACTTACAGAAAATGAGTTCAACAACTTGACATGAAGAAACAAATCAAACAAGAACTTTGTACAATGGATATAAACAAATTCCAAATAATGAAAATTTAGAAATTATGGATATATCACACTAGTCAATGTGCAAAATCTTTCTATATACAAATGTATAAATTAGAGATATTTACATGTAGAGTTAATTTTAACCATCCTATTACAAAAATTAAAAGAAAACACCATTTTTAAAAAGGCAAAAAAGAAAATGACCACACAATCAAACATCCTCATCTACCAAACCGAAGACGGGCAAACCAAAATACAAACACGACTTGAAGATGAAACGGTTTGGCTAACACAAGAACAAATGGCAGAGCTTTTTCAAAGAGATAGAACAGTTATATCCAAGCATATCAAAAATATTTTTCAAGAGGGAGAGCTTGATGAAAGTATGGTATGTGCAAAATTTGCACATACCACTAAACATGGGGCAATACAAAATAAAACTCAAACTTCAAATACAAACTTCTACAACCTAGATGTTATCATCTCCGTAGGTTACAGAGTCAAATCGCTTCAGGGTACGAAGTTTCGTCAATGGGCAACAGCACGGCTCAAAGAGTACATCGTCAAAGGTTTTACTATGAATGATGAACTCCTGAAACTTGCAGGCGGCGGAAACTATTTTGAAGAACTTTTAGAACGCATCCGAGATATGCGAAGCAGTGAAAAAGTATTTTGGAGAAAAGTGCTAGACATCTATGCCACAAGTATAGACTACGACCCAAAGGCTGAGAGTTCTATGCTCTTTTTTCAAACAGTGCAGAACAAAATGCACTGGGCGGTTCATGGCAACACGGCAGCGGAGATAGTTTATCAAAGAGTAGACAGCACAAAGCCCAATATGGGACTTACCAACTTTAAAGGCAACAAACCCACAAAACAAGAAGCTGAGATAGCCAAAAACTATCTGAATGTTGATGAACTAACTCTTTTAAATCGTATGGTAACGGCATATATAGAGATGGCGGAGATTCAAGCGATGAGTAAAACACCGATGTACATGAAAGACTGGATAGCAAGACTGGATGATTTTTTGAAAATGACAGGCAAAGATATACTTGCTCACGCAGGCACAATCAGCCATGAAAAGGCGATAGAAAAGGTAAATAAAGAGTACATGTCATACAAAGAAAAAACAAAAAATGAACTCTCACATGTAGAAGAAGATTTTATCGAGTATTTAGACGCTACCGTGAAAATACTAAAGAGTAAGTCTAAAAATAAGTAAATGTCTAAACACCATGTAACCAAAATTAAAATACAATACCCTCTATAAAAGGCAAAAAAATGAAAAAAGAAGAAATACTAAACTATCTTAAAAATCATAAAGATGAGTTTGCAAAAAAATACCAAATCTCTAAACTAGCACTTTTTGGCTCTTTTGCAAAAGATGAAAATCATGAGAGCAGTGACATTGATATTGCCATTGAGACGAAACTTAGCGACTATTTTTTGCTTTATGATTTAAAAGAGAGTTTAGAGAAAGTATTCGGTACAAAAGTGGATATCGTAAGAGTAAGAGAAAAGATGAACCCCTCTTTAAAAAAAAGAATTTTAAAGGATGGCATCTATGTATGATAAAGGGTTAGTACTTGATATTTTAGAACAAATTATTGAGGCTATAGAAATAGTACAAGAGAGATGCGCTTTTGCAACGTGTGAAAATGATTTTATGGATACAAAAGAGGGACAAGAGAAGCTGGATAGCATCTGTATGAAGCTAATTGCCGTTGGTGAGAGTCTGAAAAATATTGACAAAATTACAGATAAAAAGCTTTTGAACTATTATCCTCAAATAGAGTGGAAAAAAATCAAAGGGATTAGAGATTTTATCTCACATCACTATTTTGATTTGGATGCAGAGGTTATATACGGCATTTGTAAAAATAATATTGATGATGTATTAGAAGTACTAAAACAGATGCAAAATGATTTAGAGAAGATGAAATAAACATATTTGTCTTAGGAGAGATTTATGGCAAAAGTTTTGATACTAAGCGGTGCAGGCATAAGTGCTGAGTCTGGCATAAGCACATTTAGAGACAGCGGCGGTCTATGGGACGAGTACGACGTGAGCGTTGTTTGCAACTATGACAGCATGCAAAAGCACGAAGATGTAACCATAGAGTTTTACGACAAAAGACGCTCAGAGCTAGAGAGCAAAGAGCCAAACTACGCACACAAAAGAGTAGCTGAGCTAAAGAACATGTACAAAAAAGAGATAGCGGTTATTACTCAAAACGTGGACAATCTTTTTGAAAAAGCAGGACTGAAATCCGAGGACGTTATCCATCTGCACGGTTTTTTGACACAGCTTAGATGTCAAGACTCATATTGCTGTAAAGTTTTTGACATAGGTTATAAAAGCCAAAAAGAGTTTAACGGCGGAAGATGTCCTACATGTAACTCAAAACTTAGACCAAACATCGTCTTTTTCGGCGAGGCGGCACCTATGTATGAGGAGCTAAACAGACATATTGGGGATTGTGAGCTGTTGGTTGTCATCGGCACAAGCGGCAATGTCATAGGGGTAAATACAATGGCGCAGTTTGCAAGCAGGTCGATTTTAAACAACTATGAGCCAAGCAGTGCCATAAACGACGCATATTTCTCAAAAGTGCTATACAAAAAAGCGACGGAAGCCGTTGATGAGATAGCGCAGGAGATAGAGACTTTTTTAAATCCCAAATAGTATGATATCTTCGAGTTTCTCAAGCGGTGCGCTGATGACATTTTCAAACTGAGTGCGGTTGAACGTCTGTTGTCTTTTTGCAAGCTGCGCAGTATGGGTGGAGATATTTTCAATCATCTGCTCAAGTGTCACTTTGCCATCAAGATATTCCAAAACTTCCACTATCCCGATGGAGTTCATGGAGTGCGGAAGTCTTGTGTAACGCTGCTCCAGTCGGCAAACTTCATCTATCAAACCAGACTCTAGCATCTTTAGAGTGCGTTTTTTAATCCTCTCTCTTAAAACTTCTCTCTCAACTTCTATGTTGTAGATAGGGAGGTTTTCTATTGTCGGTTTTGGAGAATTTTGCCTAAACCATTCGCTTGGAGAAAGCCCAGAAGCCTCATAAATAAGGAGCGCTTTTTCTATTCTGTATCTGTCATTGGCAGATATGTTTTTCATATACTCTTTGTCCAAGTTATATAAAAGCTCCCAGCACCCTTGCAAATCTTTGAGTTTTTTTTCTACATGTAAAGATATTTCTTTGGTTATTTGGGGAATATTAGAAAGCCCGCTAACGAGCGATTTTAGGTAAAAAGATGTGCCTCCGACGATGATGAGGTTCTTTTTATTTTTTTTACATGTAGAAACTACATCTTTGTATAGATTTATAAAAATATCAACGCTGAAGTATTCATCAGCCTTAAGCAGGTCTATGCCGAAGTGTTTGACCTCTTCAAGCTCTGCTTTGGAGGGTTTGGCGGATACTATGTCAATTTCTTTGTATATGCTTAGTGAATCAATGGAGAGAATGTAGGCGTCTATTTTTTTGGCGATTTTAATTGCTAAATCACTTTTTCCTGATGCGGTAGGACCAATAATTGCGAGCTGAATCATGCCAAAATTATATCATTTTAAATCAACTTTGGGTAAAATAAAACAAAAAACAGCCCAAGGTTAAATTTGAAGCAATATATTGACAAGCTTAGAGATTTTAATGAACTAGTGATGTTTGAACACTCTATCTTTTCGCTTCCTTTTATCTTTATCGCTATGGTAGTCGCAGCTGATGGATGGTTTGGCACGATGCTCCTTATTTTAGGGGTTTTTGCGGCTATAAGTGCGAGAAATTTCGCGATGGGGCTTAACAGATTTGCCGACAGAGACATTGACGCGCTAAATCCAAGAACACTCTCAAGACCAAACGTTGATGGCAGGCTTGATGCTGGTTCGATTTTGATATTTACGGCTGTTAACGCTTTTGTTTTTGTTGCCGTTGCCTACTTGATAAACCCGCTTGCTTTTGCTCTAAGCTTTCCTATCCTTCTTATTTTGGGCAGCTACTCATACTTCAAGAGATTTTCATCGCTTGCGCACGTTGTTTTGGGCATATCGCTGGGACTTGCTCCGATAGCTGGAGTTGTTGCGGTAAGTGCCGAGATAACGCCGTGGTCGGTTATGCTTAGCCTTGGCGTAATATTTTGGGTGGCGGGGTTTGATCTGCTCTACTCCTTGCAGGATATGGAGTTTGACAAAGAGAAGGGACTGCACTCGATTCCTTCAAAATACGGCGCGGATGCTACGCTTAAAATCTCCGCTTTTTTTCACCTGCTTACGATAATATTTTGGCTTTTATTCGTATGGGTTGCAGGGCTTGACACACTTGCTTACAGCGCTGTTATGCTGAGTGCTTTTATGCTTGGATATGAACACTATCTGGTAAGAAAAGATTTTACAAAAATCGACCGCGCATTTTTTACCGTAAACGGCTATCTCGGCATCGCATTTTTTATCCTAATCGTTTTGGAAAAGGTTTTATTATGAGCGTAAGATTAGTAAATGCACCAATTGAAATAGTTTTTAGCTTCGCTGCCGCAGATAAAGAGGCTTATGCAAGAGAGTATCAGCAGTTAAGTGAGAGCGATGACGACCCGATAAACCAGTGGCTCAAAATTGCGCGTGCAAAGGGCGAGACCTCCGACACCGACCCTGTTTTGTTAAACCTGATGATTGAACTTCATAGAAAAATAGATTCTCTAGAGCGCTTTTTGAAAAATGAGGAGCCAAAAAGAGTCTCGCTTGCAAGCAGTGCCGAGATAGAGTCCATAGGTTTTGAACATTTTAAACTCTCACAAGAGCTTTTGCAAGAAGGAGTTGAGTATTACGGCAGAGTTATGATACCTGTTCATCCAAAGAGAGACGTGGCTGTTTTTTTTACGGCTTTGGACAAATCGCTTGCCAAAATCACGAAGATGCATGAGCGCGACGAGAGAGAGTGGGGTGTCTATCTTACAGCAAGAGAGAGGGTTCTGATCCGTGAAGCAAAAGAGGCTAAAGAATGAATCTTAATCTTGAATTTATAAACGTAGAGTATTTAGTGGTTGCGATGGCGGCCATGATTTTATACCTTATCTACTACGTATTTACAAAAGATTCAGAGTACAACAAAAACATTCGCGCCGTCGCAACGGTGGCTGAAGAGCTAAACAGAGAGATTTTTTACCTCAAAAAGAAGCTTAGCGACACTCAGGCAAGCATCAAAAAAAACAGCTCAAGAATGAATGATGAGGAGATTTATCAAGAGGTCGAGAGAACCGTTTATGATATGGTAAAGCCGATTTCCCTTGGTTTAAAGAGATTGGAAGAGAGTATTCAAAAAATAGACGAGCAGATAGACGCAAGAATCTCATCGCTTGAGAGCGGAGTAAAACAGATATCCATCCCAGCATCAATCCATGGAAATGATGATGAAAAAATTATATCGCTCTATAAACAGGGCATCGGCTTGGAGACTATCTCAAAAGAGCTCCATTTATCAAAAGCAGAAGTTGAATTTGTGCTAAAAATCAACAAAATAAAGTAAGTCAGTGGCAGATAGACAGCTCTTTACCCTCGTATCGGTTCTTATAGGCATCAGTGTGGTTTTGATATATTCGCTCTCGGCGTATATTACGCTGCTTTTTGAGGTAAACCAGTTTCATTTTGCTTTGAGACAGGCAGTTTTTGGATTTTTAAGCATATTTATCATCTGGCTTTTGGCTCAGGGAGACCCAGACAAACATCTTGCACCGATAGGGTTTACGCTCTTTATCGGCTCAACCATACTTATGATAGCTATGCCGTTTTTACCAGAGTTTTTGGTCTCAGCGGTCGGCGGAGCAAAAAGATGGATAAAGGTTTTTGGCTTTTCGCTCGCACCGGTTGAGTTTTTTAAAATCGGCTTCGTCTATTTCTTGGCATGGAGCTTTTCGAGAAAACTTGGGCATCACGGCGGCATGGGAGTAAGGGAGGAATATATCCGTTTCGCACCTTATGGCATTGTTTTTATAGGAGCGATGTTTGTTATCGCCTTTGTTCAAAACGACTTGGGACAGGTTGTAGTGCTTGGGCTTACCCTGCTTTTTATGCTTATGTTTGCGGGAAGCAGTTTTAGGTTCTTCTTGACGCTTTTAGTCGGAGCAGTTATGTTTTTCCTCTTTTTTATTTTTACAGCAGAGCATAGAATTTTGCGTATAAAATCATGGTGGGCTTTGGCGCAGAACAATATTTTGGAGATTTTTCCAGAGTCCATCGCCGCAGAGCTTAGGGTTCCGACCGAGGTTGAGCCTTATCAGATAGGACACTCATTAAATGCCATACATAACGGCGGATTGTTTGGTACGGGAATATCAAACGGGACTTTTAAACTCGGCTTTTTGAGCGAAGTTCATACCGACTTTGTTTTGGCTGGACTTGCCGAGGAGTTTGGTTTTATCGGAGTTTTTGTTGTTGTAATACTATTTATGTGGATGTTGCAGAGAATTTTTAAGATTGCAAATCGCGCAAAAGATTCAAAAATATATCTTTTTAGCTTGGGGGTTGGGCTTCTGTTGGCTTTTGCATTTTTAGTAAATGCATATGGTATCAGTGGTATCACGCCAATTAAAGGTATTTCCGTTCCGTTTTTAAGCTATGGAGGCTCCTCTGTTTTGGCTGCTTCTGTTGGAGTTGGCATGGTGCTTATGGCATCAAAAAAAGCGAAAATGGATTAACATGCATATATGGGAAAATAGATGAAGATTTGCATTACGGGCGGTGGAACGGGCGGACATTTGGTAATTGCGGAGGCTCTAGTCGAAGCTGCCGTACAAGAGGGGCACGAGGCTATTTTCATAGGTTCAAAGAGCGGACAGGATAGAAAATATTTTGAAGACCACAGCACGTTTAGCCATGTCTATTTTTTGGATACTACTGGAGTGGTAAATCAAAGAGGGCTTGGCAAACTAAAGGCTCTTTGGCTTGTAGCAAAAGCTTTTTTTGCCTCAAGAAAGATACTGAAAAAGCACAAGATTGAGGCTACTTACAGCGTGGGAGGATTCTCCGCAGCTCCCGCCTCTTTTGCTAGCTTAAGCAGATTTATCCCTCTTTTTATACATGAGCAAAATGCTGTCGAGGGTAGGCTAAACTCACTTTTAAAACCCTTTGCTAAGAGGTTTATATCTGCTTATGACAAAAATTCGCCCATCAAAGGGTATCCGGTTAAAGATGAGTTTTTTAAGAGCGCAAGGATAAGAGAAAAGATAAAAACCGTTGTATTTTTAGGTGGTTCACAAGGTGCTAAAGCGATAAATGATTTGGCTCTAAGTGTGGCAAGCGAGCTGCAAAGCAGAGGCATAAAAATCATCCATCAAGCAGGCGAGCGTGATTTTGAGCGCGTAAAAAAAGAGTATGAAGAGCTACATGTAGAAGTTGAACTTTACGCTTTTACAAAAGAGATGCCATCGCTCATGTCAAAGGCAGATTTGGCCGTGAGCCGCTCAGGAGCAAGTACACTGTGGGAGCTTTGCGCAAACGGTCTGCCTGCGCTTTTTGTTCCGTTTCCTCATGCTGCATCTGATCATCAATACTACAACGCAAGGTTTATAGTCGAGAATAATATGGGTTGGTGTGAGCGAGAGAGTGAGGATTTAAAGGCAAAACTTCTCCTGCTCTTAGATGAAAACCTAAAAGAAAAAAGCAGTGAACTTATAAAACACTCAAGCAAGGATGTTGCAAAGAGGATGATTTTAGACGTAGCAGAGGTTTTAAATGCTTAGAGAACTTGCCGCCGATTTGGTGGAGTTAATCTTTGAGTGGGGATATCTTGGAATATTTGTGCTTATGACTATTGAGAGCTCTTTTATCCCGTTTCCCAGCGAGATAGTTCTTATTCCAGCAGGTTATTTGGCATCAAAAGGCGAGATGAGTATAGGGCTGATAATGGCAAGCGGTCTTGGCGGCTCGATGGTTGGTGCTTACATAAACTACTATTTGGCACTGCTTCTTGGCAGAAAAATTCTTCGCAAATACGGAAAATATTTTTTCATAAACGAAAATGCCATAGAGAAGATGGACAGCTATTTTGAAAAGCATGGGCACATCTCTACTTTTATAGGAAGACTCCTCCCTGGAATCCGCCAGCTCATCTCAATTCCCGCAGGTCTTGCTCGTATGAATTTGGCAGTTTTTTCGATATATACAGCGCTTGGTGCCGGAATTTGGGCTTTTATTTTGGTGATGCTCGGCTATGCAATCGGTGAAAATCAGGAGCTCATTGACACATATTTAAAGCAGATAACTATTATAGTTCTTATAACTTTGGTTTTATTGGGCTCGTGGTATGCTTATGCTCAAAAACAAAAAAAGGCTAGCTAGTGAGCAATAATTTTGGATATATGTTTAATGCAGGTTTTTTTGGCACACGCGCTCCATTTTTTATGGATTTGGTAACTTTGATTGTCTCGCTTCTGCCCTTTCTTGTGGCAATTGCAATCTCATTTGCTAGAAACAAACATTACAAAACTCACTCATATATCCAAATTGCCGTATTTGCATTTTCAGTTATAGTTCTCTCCTATTTTGAGTATGGAGTAAGGGTTAGCGGCGGTTTTAGCACCTTTATGCAAGGCAGCGGCGTCTCACATGATTACGCCTTTATAGTTTTGGTTTTTCATATAATTATCTCAGTCATAGCGCTTATTGTTTGGGGGAGTGCTATCTTTAGAGCCAAAAAATTGTTACAATTAGGAAGTCATAGAAAAATGGGTCTTGTGACGTTTGGCGGGGTAGTTCTTACCTCGGTGACGGGAATTTGGGTCTATTTTTTGATGTTTGTATATTAAGCCACTTATAAAACATAAAAATGAAGCGAACGACTCTGCAGCGAAGCGAAGCCTTAGTAAGCCCGTTTTTAGTTTTATAAGAAATAAATTAAAGGAGTTTAAGATGAAATACACGAGAAGTTTTAGAATTTGGCACTGGTTAAATGCGATTGTTGTTTTAGGGTTAGTTGGAACTGTACTTTTGAGAAAAGGGTTTTTGAGTTACAGAACAAACTCTGAAATTATAATGACAAAGCTCTCTGACATCGGCGTTGATATCTTCAAAGAAGATGCTGTAGAGATAGCAAAGGCTATCCGCGCTCCAATGTGGGAGTGGCACCTCATTCTTGGTTACGCTCTTGCCTTTTTGGTTGTTTATAGAATTGCGCTAATGTTTTTCGATAAAAGCAAAAGAGAAGATTTTGCATCTTTGGACCTGCATAAAAAGGGTGTAAAAATATCATACTGTATTTTATATGCGGCGCTTGTTTTTATGACTTTAAGCGGTTTTGCAATGTATCTTAAAGAGGAACTTGTTTTGGCAGAGGCAACTGTAAAAAGCTTAAAAGAGCTTCATGAACTGGTCTATAACTACTTTTTAATCTTTATACCGCTTCACATCGCGGGAGTAGTGGTTGCAGACATAAGAGATGAGCACGGAATCATATCAACTATGATAAACGGAAAAACAAAACAAAATTTTTAAAAAAAAGGTATTAAATGGTTCAATTAGAGAGTATGGCGCCGGACTTTTGTCTGCCAAACCAAGACGATGTGGAGATATGTTTGAGAGATTTGAGGGGGAAGTGGATAGTTCTCTACTTCTATCCAAAAGACAACACTCCAGGGTGTACAACTGAGGCATGTGATTTTAGTGACGCAGCGCCTGATTTTAGTTCTATAAACGCAATTATAATCGGTGTAAGCGCGGACGGCACTGCAAAACATCGTGATTTTATAGATAAAAAAGATTTAAGCATTACTCTTCTTAGCGATGAGAGTACCGCGATGCTTCAGGCTTACGGCATCTGGCAATTAAAGAAAAATTACGGCAAAGAGTATATGGGTATTGTCCGCACGACTCTGATTATAAATCCTGAGGGTATTATAAAAGCTATCTGGAAAAACGTCAAGGTAAAAGAGCACGCAAGAATCGTAAAAGAGAAGTTAGAAGAGTTACAGGGTTAATGTACGCGTTCCCAAGTGAAACTTGGGAACGAGAAAAGATAGAAGAGTGTTTTAAAGTTCTAGTATCTGTAACGAATGTAAAGACGGATGTCTTGAGCTTTGTCTACAACCATGCCGCCCATGCCGTATGAGACAACTTGATCCATAGTCATAGGTGTTCCCGTTTGACCTCCAAAGAAACCGTTGCTTCCGCTATATTTGTAGTCTATATATGTGTAACGAAGCTGCATAGAGAGGATGTCATCAACTAAGTATTCAGTAAAGTATGCCTCATAAGCATCGCCGCGAGCCGCAAGCTTAGAGCCTATGTTCGTATCTTCGCCGTAAGTCATGCTTCTCCAGTATTTACTTCCGTGGTTATACTCTAAACCCCATTTTCCATCATCTGTGAGGAGTGAAGGGAATTGTGTTCCTGCCCAAAAAGATGTACCTGTCTCTGCATCTACTGAACCCAGCATATTTTGACCCTCTTTTGGGTCGGTTTTTGAAACTGCAAAGCTTGCAAAAACAGTAGTATCTTCCAAGAAATCACCTAAATCTTTGCCAATGCCTTTAGCTAAAAAGTATGCAGTTCCCGTATGAAGTCCGCCAACCGTATCAAACCCGAGATTTGGATTTGTATAATCAACCATATCAATTAAATTTGCAGCGTAGTAGTACATTGTAGAGAATTTATACTGTTTGTCATCATACGGCGTAAAGATTAACCCTGCGATATCCATATCCGGATTTGCCGTAACGTCTTCGGCATAAGGAGTGGCTGCAAATTTTGGAGCAGCATTGCTCATACCGCGTCCTAAACAAAGTTTTACAGATGTGCCAAACTCTTTGTTTAGAGTAAATTGTGAACTTGCTCCGTCAAACTCAACATTGATTGCATGACCCAGCGGAGAAGAGGCAACATCGTCATCTCTAAGATTTACTAACTGCCCATTTGTTGAAGGACGACGACCTACGCTAAATGTCCATGGCATATCAAGACCCATAAACTCTTGGTCTTGCCATAAGAAATATGCAGTACGAATTCTTATAACATCATCGTACGCATTCTCGTTAGCAATCCAGTCCATCGTCTCATATGGAGCGCCGTCTGCACCAGAACGTACACCAAAAGCTTTATTGTACGCAAGCTGGCCAACAAAACTTAGATTGTTGGTAGCTTTATAACCCATATCTATCCAGAGCCTGTTTGTCATGAAAGCGTCATTTTGATACTCACTTCCATCAGCCATCTTATAATCCATGTTCTCTATAGCAAATCTGTAGTCAACTTGGAACTTTAGGTGCGAACCTGTCGTGTTTCTGTTAAGCTCAGAAACAGACTCTTCAAGTTCAAAAAGTCTATCTTCGGTTGAAGCGATGCCCTCTCCGTCATCCTCTTCTTCCTCTTCCTCATCACTTGAAGCAGCTACTACGGCAGCTTTCGTCTTACCCTTGTCTGATGCAGCAGATTCTTCATCTTCGGCATCATCCTCGCCCTCTTCATCTACTTTTTTAGTCGACTTGGCAGATTTAAGTGCAGCAAGCTCCTGTTTTAGCTTGTTCATCTCTTTTTCCATAGCTTCAAATCTCTCATACATTGTTTGTGCGTTAAGATTTGTTCCAAGAAGTGTAGCAACAGCTAAAGATAGCAGTAATGGCTTATTCATATTCATCCTTTTTAAAAAATTACCCATCAAGCGTTACGCTTTTAGAGGATATTATGTTAGTACTATACCAAGATTATATAAATTTTTTTTTAAATTGTGATTATTTTGTATTAAAAAATCTAATAGATGGGCGCAGTGTTACAATAGAGCAGCTAAAAAAGGTTGGCTTAATTTATTTTTGAGTATAATTTGCGGATTTTTCTTGTGTTTTTTGCATCTGAAAATATTCGCAGGTATACGCCATAAAATCAGTGCAACTCCCCTTTTTAGAGGAAAATTGTTCGGTGGTACCAAAGCATAACTGATTAAATTCTGGCTGAGAGATGCCCTTAAAGGACCTTGAATGGTAACTATGAAAGACCTATTAGAGTGTGGTGTACACTTCGGACACCAAACACGCCGTTGGAACCCAAAAATGAAAAAATACATTTTCGGTGTTCGTAAAAATATCTATATTATAGATTTACAAAAGACTCTTCGTTATTTCCGCAACACGTACCAAATCGTTGTAGATGCTGCAGCTGAGGGAAAAACAGTTCTTTTTGTTGGAACAAAAAAACAAGCTCGCGCTTCTGTAAGAGACGCTGCAATCGCATGTGGAATGCCGTATGTTGACAATAGATGGTTGGGTGGAATGCTTACAAACTTCCCTACAATCCAGAAGTCAATTCGCAAGCTTGATGTTATCACTGAGATGCAGGAAAATGGACAGATTGACCTTTTAACTAAAAAAGAGGCTCTTATGCTTACTCGCCAAAAAGAGAAGCTAGAAGAGTACTTTGGCGGTATCAAGAACATGAAAAAACTTCCTGATATGCTTTTTGTTATGGACGCAGTTAAGGAGCATATCGCTGTTTTAGAAGCTCGTTGTTTAGGTATTCCGGTTGTTGCTCCACTTGATACAAACTGTGATCCTGACATTATCACTTATCCAATTCCTGGAAATGATGATGCTATCCGCTCTATCCAACTTTTCTGTCGTGAAATGACAGAAGCTATTAATGAAGGTAAAGCGTTGAGAAGCGGTGGAAGAGATGATGTTCAGTCTGAAGAGGTGGCACAAGAGGTTTCAACAGAAGAACTTGAGGCTTTTGAAGTAGAAGATTTCGAAACAGAGGAGGTATAATTATGGAAGTTACAGCAGCAATGGTAAAAGATTTGCGTGCATCTACTGATGCGCCAATGATGGATTGTAAAAAAGCTTTAGTTGAATGTAACGGAGATATGGAAAAAGCAACTGCATGGTTAAAAGAGAGAGGTATCGCTCAATCAGCTAAAAAAGCTGATAGAGTTGCAGCTGAGGGACTTGTAGGTCTTAAAATTGCTGATGATTTCTCTAAAGCTACTGTAGTTGAGATTAACTCTGAGACAGACTTCGTTGCTCAAAACGAAGGTTTCAAAAACCTAGTTTTAAAAACAACGGAAGAGATATATTCTACTTCTCCTGCTGATGTAGAGAGCCTAAAAGCAACTGCATTTGGAACATACTTTAGTGAGGCTGTTGTAAAAATTGGTGAGAAGATAGAACTTCGCCGTTTTAAAACAATCAAAGCAGACGATGAGACAGTTGCAATTAACGGTTATATCCACTCAAACAACCGTATAGCTGTTATCGTAGCTGCTAAATGTGATAGCAAAAAAACTGCTGATGCTCTTCGTCCGATGCTTAAAAACGTTGCAATGCATGCATCTGCGATGAAGCCAAAAACTCTCTCTTATAGAGATTTTGATATGGATTTCGTAACTTCTGAGACAATCGGCAGAATCGAAGCTATAAAAAAAGAGAATGAAGAACTTTCTCGTCTTAAAAAGCCACTTATAAATGTACCTAAATACATTTCTATGGCACAACTCACTGACGCTGTTTTAGCACAAGCTGAAGCAGAAATTAAAGAGACTTTAAAATCTCAAGGCAAGCCTGAGGCTATTTGGGACAAAATCGTTCCGGGGCAACTTGCTCGTTTTATTGATGACAATACAACTCTTGATAAAGAGCTTGCTCTTTTAGATCAAACTTATGTACTAAACGACAAACTGACAGTTGCTCAGGCTGTTGAAGTTGCTGCTAAAGAAGCTGGCGGCACGGCTGAAATCGTAGATTTCGTTCGCCTTGAAGTAGGTGAGGGAATTGAGAAGAAAGCTGATGACTTCGCTGCAGAAGTTGCTGCTCAAATGGGTTAAGGATTTTTCCTTAACCACTTCACATTAAACAACTTTATACAAATCCAATCCAAAAATGATATAATTTTTCCAAAAAAGCCGCAAAGGTTCTTTATGGGCAAAAATAAAATAATTGTTATCGGCGGCGGTTACGGCGGACTTCGTACGCTAGAAAAGCTTGCAAAAAACCCTCAAAATGAGATTCTTCTTTTAGATAAAAATTCATACCATTTTGCCCAGACCGAAGTTTATGACCTCATAGCAAACGAGGAAGATTTTGCGCAGGTTACAGTTGACCTTTTTACTTTTTGCAGCGGCTTTGAGGGCAATGTTACCTTTTTAAAACAAGAAGTTACTAATATTGACTTTAAAAATAGAAGAGTTATTACCACGGTACAGAGATTTAGCTACGACTACCTTGTACTTGCCGTTGGAGCGCGAACAAAATTTGTAGAAGACGTTATCGGACTTCGCACTCATGCACATGGCATAAAGTCGCTACACCGTGCTATGTATTTTAAACAAAAATTTGAAATATCGCTTTTTAAAAGAGTAGAAGAGAGCGGTACAAGCTGTAAGCCGATAAATATAATCGTAGCCGGCGGAGGACTTAGCGGGGTCGAGATTGCGGCTCAGATGGCATCATTTTCAAAAGAGTTTTACCGCAAAAATAATTTTATATGCAGAAAATTAAACATAGTTCTTGTAAATGCAAACAAACATGTACTTTACGGACTTGATGAAGTTCTCGTTAAAAAAACCGATAGAAGATTAAAAGAGCTAGAAATTACAATTAAAAATGATAGAAAAGTTGTCGAGATTACCCAAAACAGCGTTACGCTGAGCTGTGGTGAGGTAATGCACATGGACTTTATGATATTTACGGGCGGTATAGAGCCAAACGCTCTTGTGCACAATCTTACACTTGAAAAAAACAGAGCGGGTTATATTGTCTCAAACGCCTATTTGCAGGCTGTGGAGTATAGCGATGTTTTTGCAATCGGCGACTGCACGACTATATTTTATGATGGTAAAGTTGTGGCTCCAACAGCTGATACAGCTGAGCAGATGGCAGATATTTGCGCTAAAAATATAACCAATCTCATAGCTTCCAAGCCTCTTATCGCGCATAAAATAAAGTCTCGCGGCATTTTAATTGCACTTGGCAGACGGTATGCGGTTGCTAAAATATTCGGTATTTATGTAAGCGGTTATTTTGCATATATAATGAAAAAAAGCGTAGAAAAAATTTATGAAAAAAAATTGGAAATCCGCTCAAGAAGAGGATGCAAAAAGATATTTTGCAGTTAAATTGGCTATAATCTTCTTATGAATTTACTATCTGCAAAAAATTTATCACACACTTTTGATTATCAGCTCTTTTGCGACATTTCGCTTGATCTTCAAGAGAACGATTCAATCGCAATCATTGGAGTAAGCGGAAGCGGAAAATCAACACTGCTTAACATTCTCTCTACACTTTTAACGCCTGATGAGGGCACTGTATCAATTTTTGGCGAAGATGTAGCAAAGATGAGCAAAAAAAAGCTCTCGCAGATAAAAAGAGATGAGATTGGGCTTGTTTTTCAGTCGCACTACCTTTTTAAAGGTTTTACATGTATAGAAAATCTTGAAGTTGCTGCCATCCTCTCAAACCAAGAGGTAGATAAAGAGCTTTTAAAAAGATTGAAAATAGATGAGACGGTAAATCAAAAAGTGACTGAACTCTCAGGCGGACAGCAACAAAGAGTCTCTATTGCCAGAGTTCTTACCAAGCGTCCTCGTCTGCTTTTTGTTGATGAACCGACAGGCAATCTCGATAAATCAACCGCAAGCGAGGTTATGGATATTTTTTTTGAGTACATTGCTAAACAGAGCGCAGGTATGATTTTGGTAACTCATGATGAAGAACTTGCACACAGATGTCATAAAGTTTATAAACTTACAAACAAAGAGTTAGTAAGAGTTAACTGATTTTTAAAGAGGAATTTTCTGATGGGCTGGACTGAGGTTTTTAGTGAAACTTACATAGTTGGGTTTATTCTTCTTTTTTTTAGATTTGGCGCGCTTTTTATGGCGGTGCCGATATTTTCCCACAACAGCATTCCCGCTAGCACAAAAGCGGCAATGGCGTTTTTTTTCACTATCGTTTTTTATCCATCTATGCCGCCTCTTGATATTCCCATTACGACTCCGAGCATAGTTTTGGCAATTCTTAGCGAACTTCTTTTTGGTCTTGCAATAGGGACGATTTTACAGCTTGCTTTTAATGTTATAACATTTGCCGGCGGGCAGATTTCATTTATGATGGGATTTTCCATGGCAAGTGCAATTGACCCGCAGTCCGGCATATCAATGCCGATTATCTCGCAGTTTTTATCATTAATGGCGCTCATGATACTCTTTGCAGTGGATTTGCACCACTGGATGCTGCTATTTATCGACGGCTCTTTGCAAAATATACCCCTTGGCGGATTTATAATGAGTGAAAATCTTTTCAACTATATCATCAAAGCAACATCAAATATGTTTTTGGTAGGTTTTATGATTGCATTCCCTATAATTGCGCTCTCATGGCTGGCTGATGTTATCTTTGGAATGCTTATGAAAACTATGCCTCAATTTAATCTTCTTGTAATTGGTTTTCCAATAAAAATCATGGTCTCTTTTGTCGTATTAATCGCAACAATTAGTGCAATTATGCTGATTTTAAAAGGGCAGATGCTAGAGGCATTTAACTATTTAGAGATGTTTTTTTAGTTTTTTTTGCTACAATAATGTCAAAAGAGCCCCCGAAGGGAAAGCGTAATGAAAATATTACTTCTAAACAACAATCCGGTAGTTAATAAATTAGTAACTTTGAGTGTACAAAAAACCTCAGACGAGTTGAGTACGGCAGGCAGTATAGAGGCTATAGAGCCCCAAAACTATGATGTTTTAATTATTGATGATGCTCTTTATAGTGAAGATGCAATGGCAGAGATAAAGAGTAAAATCACATACAAAGAATCGCTCTATATATGTGCAAAAGACGCTAAAACTGTGGATGGATTTAGTAAAACGCTAAGAAAACCTTTTCTTCCTACAGACCTTGTTGAGACGCTTATATCTTTATCAAAAATGGTTGATACGGTTGAGCTTGAAAAAGTGAGTGAAACTCAGGATTTTTGTGAGTTAGATGAGCCATATGGAAAGTCTGACACGTTTGATGAGATAGACGACTTTGAGAGTTTTGAAAGTTTGGATGAACTTGAAGATTTGGATGAACTCGATGAAAAGGCGGATGAAGAGCCTGAGTTGGATGAGTTTGAAGAGAGTAAAGATGATGAAGGATTTGAAGAATTAGATAACTTAGAAGATGATGAGTCTGCGATAGATGGAATACTTGATAAAGAGGAGCTTCAAGAGGTTCAAAATCTTTTAGAAGAGACTGAAATGGATGATTTGGGCTTAGAAGATGAAGAGCTTGGTGAAGATTTCAATTTTGATGAGAGTAGTTTGGAACTTGAAGACCTTGAAGAGACAAACGAACAAGAGAGCGAAGCGGAAGAGACTTTAGAAGAAGAGATGAGCTTTAGTGAGCTTGAAGAAGAGAGCGTAAAAGAAGAAGATAAGAGCGAAGAAGAGTTAGGTTTAGATGATAGCGACTTGGCGTTTGATGAAGATTTAGAACTTGATGAAAGTGCAGAGCTCGGTGATGACTTAGAACTTGATGAAGATACAGAGTTTGGCAATGATGAAGATTTCGAGAAAGTTTTAGAAAAACAAAAAGCCCAAGAAGAGAGCACTGATGAGCTTGAAGATTTGGCATCTCAGATAGAGAGTGCAGTTCAATCACTTAGTGATGAAGATTTGCAGACGGAAGTTGATGAAGATTTGCTACTGAACATCGGCTCACTTACAAGCAGGGATTTAAAACTTGCAATCGGTGAAGAGGTTCCTGAAGAAGAGATAGACGAAGAAGAGTTTGAAGAGTTCCAAGAAATCGATGAGGCAGAAGAGCAGCCTGATGAAGATGAATTTATTCAAGAGGATGAGCAAGTTTCAGCAGTCACAAACAAAAAAGAGCAGGAGAGTGGCAATGAAGGCGTTGAGGCGCTTAAAAAACTTCTAAAAGCGCTCTCAAACGAAGATGTCGCTGCATCGTTAAAAGGGATGAAGATAACTATCAACATAACACTAGGTGACAAGTAGTGAATCATAAAACAGGAGCTATTTTAGTTCTCTCAGGTCCTAGCGGGGCTGGGAAGAGCTCTTTATTAAATGAAGTAATCAATGACATAGGTGAGTGCTATTTCTCGATATCAACAACTACTCGTCCCATAAGAAATGGCGAAATCGACGGTGTTCACTACCATTTTGTAAGTGAGGCCGAGTTTAAAAAAGATATCGATGAAGATTTTTTCTTAGAATATGCATTTGTTCACGGCAATTATTACGGAACATCGATTAAACCTGTAAAAGAGGCGCTAAATGCCGGCAAACTGGTTCTTTTTGATATCGATGTACAGGGAAATGCAGTAGTAACAAACAGACTTGGCGACATAACTACATCTGTTTTTATTACGCCGCCAACGCTCTCGGAGCTCAAAAATCGTCTCGAATCTAGAAAAACAGATTCCAAAGAGGTGATTGACCGCCGTGTTGAGATGGCAAAAAAAGAGATTCAAAGAATAAGTGAGTATGATTTTTTAATAGTAAATGACAACTTGCAAGAAGCCGCAAAAACACTAAGAGTTATAGCAAATGCGGCTAGAGTTAAAATTCCCGGTAATGAAATAAATGATTTTGTCAGAAGCTGGGAAGATATATAGCAATAAGAGAATAAAATAGTTATCATAAGAGAAGTTACAGCTAGTTTGGCTATAATTTCTGACTTTAATTTAATAAAAGAGGAATGAGATGATGAGTATGCCGAGCGGAATGGAGTTATTATTAATTTTTGGAATTGTTGTATTATTGTTTGGTGCAAAAAAAATACCTGATTTAGCTAAAGGTCTCGGACAAGGCATAAAAAACTTTAAGAAAGAGATGAAAAATGATGATGAAACAGAGACTAAGGTCGCATCATCTGAGGCTCCTAAAAAAGTAGAAGCTGATAAAGAGAGCAGTTCAAAAGAAGCTCCAAAAACAACAGAACAAGCGTAACTTTTGAAACAACGAGTATCGGCGCTTTTGCGCGAAAAGTTTGGTCGTGAAGTTGTTTTAGAAAAGCCACGTGACCGTTCTTTTGGTCACTTTGCAACCCCTATTGCTTTCTCATTAGCAAAGGAGCTCAAAGAGTCTCCTATGAAAATCGCCGATGAGCTTGCATCCTCTTTCCATGAATCTGAAATATTTAGCAGTGTTGACCCGGTAAAAGGTTATCTCAATTTTCGCCTTAGTGAAAATTTCCTAAACGAATACGGTGCATGGGCGCTTCAAAATCCAGCAGAGTTTGCAAAGCAAGAGAAAAAAGAGAAGATTCTCTTAGAATTTGTAAGCGCAAATCCGACGGGCCCGCTTCATATCGGACATGCAAGAGGCGCAGTTTACGGAGACACTCTCTATAGATTGGCGAAGCATCTAGGCTATGATATTACAGCTGAGTATTATGTAAATGATGCCGGAAATCAGATAGATTTGCTTGGTCTTTCCATTCAGCTTTACGGGCGTGAAAATATACTCAAAGAGAGTGTTGAGTATCCGCAGAGTTACTATCGCGGCGAATATCTTGCACCTTTGGCTCAAAAAGCCGTTGAGAAGTTCGGTATAGAGATTTTGAGCGATGAATCTCGCCAAAAAGAGCTTGCACTTTGGGCAAAAGACGGCGTTATGGAGATAATCAAAAAAGATTTGGCAGACACAAACATCTTTTTTGACACTTTTGTTTATGAATCATCCCTTTACGATGACTGGGAGAGAGTTATGGCAAAGATGGGCGATGGCGTCTATAAAAAAGAAGAAAAACTATTTATAGCATCATCCCAAAAGGGCGATGATGCCGATAGAGTAGTAGTTCGTGAAGATGGACGTCCTACTTATCTTGCAGGCGATATAGTCTACCATAATCAAAAATTTGAGCGCGGATATGAGCACTATATAAATATCTGGGGAGCCGACCACCACGGATATATTGCCAGAGTAAAAGCTGCTGTTGAGTTTTTGGGTTATGATAGCTCAAAGCTTGAAGTGCTACTCTCTCAAATGGTGAGTCTCTTAAAAGACGGTGAGCCTTATAAGATGAGCAAGCGAGCAGGCAACGTCATTCTTATGAGTGATATCGTAGAAGAGATTGGCTCTGATGCGTTGAGATTTATTTTTGCTTCAAAAAAGAGCGACACCGCCTTAGAGTTTGATTTGGCTGAGTTTAAAAAGCAGGATAGTTCAAACCCTATTTTTTACATTCAGTATGCACATGCTAGAATAAAAACTATCATCTCAAAGAGCGATTTGAGCGAAGATGAGATAATGTCTGCAAGTCTGAAAAATTTAGAAGAAGCGGCAGATATGTTGATGTTTGACGCGCTTTTGTTGCCAGAAATAGTCGATGACGCATTTTCTACAAGACAGGTTCAAAAGCTGCCTGAGTATCTAAAGTCGCTTGCGGCTTCGCTTCATAAATTTTACTACGACTGTAGAATTATAGGAACTGAGGATGAGGCAAAACTTCTCAAGCTTCTTATGCTGGTGGCACTCTCTTTAAAAACGGGACTCTCACTTATGGGGATTGAGGCAAAAGATTATATGAGCAAAGAAGAGGAGTAATTTACTCTTCTATCTCAAGTTCTGGGTAAAGCTTTAAAACTTCATCCAGCTGCTCTTTTGTAACCTGTATCAAAATTGGTTTTTTTTCACTATCCAGCCAAGATGCTATCTTTTTAATATCCAAGAGGCTCATAGATGTGCATCCTGCGGTCGGCGCACCTTTTGATTTTTCTACATGTATAAATATGCAAGAACCAGCCTCTCTTTTCTGCTCTTTGTTATGCCCTACTACGATTCCAAGTTCATATTGAGCATCTTCTCTTCTCATCTCTTCAAAACTCTTAGGTAAAACCTCAGGTTTTTTTATAATCTGATTGTAAAATTGTGAGTTAGAGTCATCAACGCAGATCAGATCTTTTGTTGCATGAAGATAGGGCATATTAAACTCTGACTCTTTTTCATAGCCAAAAACGGCATCAAGCGTAAAGACTCCAATTGTCGCTTTTTTGTCTCCCTCTCTCTTTATCGGAGCATCAGTAGTGCGCGAAAGCTCCATTTTACCGAGCCCAAAGCCTAGACCGTTATAACCAAGGTTTACTTCTATGGGACCGATAATTTTTTTATCATCTTCAAAAAAGTAAAGAATTGCCCCACTTGAGTTATAGCCCTCACCGACTACCAAAACCGTCTGCTGGGCGGCTAAGAGAAACATTTGACAAATTGTAATAATTAAGAAACTTTTTACCATAAAGTATGTTACTATTACCAAAATATGAAACAGTTTAATTTTTGAAAAATGGAAAAAGGTTTATGGGTATTAATATAAGAAAAGCTACTAGCACTGACGCACCGTTCTTGGCACAGATGATTTTGCAGAGTACTAGAGCTGACAAGAAAATCGGCATATATGATTTGATTTTTAAAACAATGAGTGATGAACAGATTTTAAAAAATTTAGAAAAACTTACAAATACAACAGCAAAATCAAACTGCCACTATAGTAACTTTTTAATAGCTGAGATTGATGGCAAAAGTGTGGGTTCGCTTGCAAGCTATGAGCCGAGACTGGTTACAAGAGAGACTTTTTTAGCCGCATTAGAGGAGATTGGAGTAAATGGCGAAGAGAGCGAATATTTTGGGCTCATGGATATTTGCGGCTTTGCGCTAAACAGCAGAACACTTGTTTTTGACTACATGGAGGAGCTAGAGGGTTTTATGGATGTTGGAATTCTAAAAGCGCTTATGCACAAAAGCCTCCTAAACGCAAGGCTAAAGGGTTACCGTATCGCGCAAACAATCGTTGAGATAGGCTCTTTGGAGACTTTGCTTTATTACAAAAAACTTGGATTTAAAGAGGTCAAACAAAAAGAGTGTGACCCCTATAAAGAGATTTTTGGCAGACCGGGGTTGGTTCTGCTGTCTATAGAGTTTTGATAGGTTTAACATAGAACTCTCCGCGCTCTCTCTTCTCCCATCCCTGCTTGCTATCGCTGTAGCGCTCTATACAAAGAATGTTATGCTCTCGCTTTTTGGCGGTATAGTGTTGGGCGCTTTTATTTTAAATGATTTTGTCTTTTTATCATCAACCGAGTCGATTTTTTTACTCTCAAAATCTCTCTTAAGTGAAGCTTGGATTTTAAAGACGCTTGCATTTGCCGTAATGGTAGGAAGCATAATGTCTGTTATTGAGAAGTCTGGCGGAATTGAGGGCTTTGTAGATTTTATGCAACATAGGCTCTCTTTGGTAAACTCTCCGCGAGCGGCACTGATGCTTAGTTATGTAATCGGGCTATTTATTTTTATAGAATCCACAATCACCTCTCTAATCGCGGGTGCGGTCGGCAAGCCCTTTTGCAATAAATACAAGATACCTAGCGCGAAGCTCGCTTTTGTTTGCGACTCAACTGCTGCTCCTGTTAGCTCGCTTATCATCATAAACGGATGGGGAGCGCTTCTTCTTGGACTTATTACGACTCAGATATCGCTTGGCGTTGTAAAAGTTGATGCAATGGATATTTTAATAGAGTCGGTTTTATACAATTTTTATTCTATGGCAGCGCTCTTCGTTACCTTTTTGTTTATATGGTTCAACATAGATATAGGTGCAATGAAACGTGCAAAGCATATGCCCAAAAATGAAGAGGTTATAAGCCCGAAGAGTGCTAGCATGTACTATATGGTAGCCCCGATTATCTTGATGATTATTTTGGTTTTTGTTTTTTTATATATAACCGGTGATGGAGATATGCTAAAGGGAAGCGGTTCTAGTTCTATCTTTTATACAATGCTAACGACACTTCTATTTACTCTTTTTTATTTTGTAGGCACAAAAAATATGAGCCTAAAAGAGTGGAGCGAAGCAGCACTTAAAGGGGCAATAAAACTAGTGCCTATTGCATTTATACTTCTTCTTGCTTTTGGCATAGGAGATATGACAACTCAATTGAAAACAGGGCATTATCTTGCCTCTTTGATGGATGAAAATCTAAGCGTTTATCTTTTGGCGGCTGTTATATTTTTTATCGCTTCGCTTATTTCGCTCTCAACCGGCACAAGCTGGGGTACGTTTAGCATAATGATTCCTATTGCAATTCCTATGGCGGCGGCAATGGATGCTAACATGGCGCTGTGTATCGGTGCTGCTATCTCTGGAGGAGTCTTTGGAGACCACTCTTCGCCGATTTCAGATACGACTATCATAGCTGCCATGGCGAGTGATTGCGACCTTGTAGAACATACAAACACTCAGATGCCCTACGCTCTTATAAGCTGGGGCATTGCTTTTGTGCTGTTTTTGCTGTTTGGATTAGTTTCCTAAAGCCACGTTTATAGAGTATTTCATATCTTCGTCAAGATTTTCCATACCGCTTAGCATCCATCTCAGGTAGGCAGCATCGCTTGCGGCTACCTCTTGGAGTGTTTTGCCTTTGTATTTTCCGAAGTTAAAAGATTTTATCAAAATAGGCGTCGCGGTCAAATCAACCATCTTCTCAACCGGATTTTCGTTTGGAAATTGCGCCAAAACAAGCTCTTTTAACTTGCTAAGAAACAGTTTTAAAACCAATACGTCACCAATTGCGTCATGAGCTTTTACTACTATTTTTAACTCATCAGCTTCTTGAAGCTCATCTTTGTAGAGCCCCATTTTATAGCGGAAGTACTGCAGCCTGTGAGCTTCTTCGTCCGGAAGAAGATGTTTTGCGACTCTAAGGGTGTCGATAACTTTCATCTGCGTTTTAAAACCCTCTTTCTCAAGCATTGCTATATCAAAAGGGGCGTTATGTATGATGATGTAGTTCTCGTTTGTGTTTAGCTCTTGAAGCCTTTTAAACGACGGACTCTCTTTACATGTAGATTTTCCCTCAAGCATATCCGGAGTGATTCCGTGAACTTCCATCGCGGCAAAGTTTATTGGAACGTCGGTGCTGAAAAATTCATTTTGAACTTCAATCTCTTTTGCGCCTAAAACCATAAAGCCAAGCTGAATAACCCTGTCTCTATCACCTGTTCCCGTTGTTTCCGTATCTAAAAGAATATATTTTTTTGCCAAATTACTTCCTTGGGCGTTTTAAAAGAGAAAACAGTCTAACATATATTCCCTTTGTGCATGCAAATACTCAGGACTTAGCTCTATTTTTATGCTCTCAGGGCCGATTTTATAGCTACAAAACTGGACAAATTTAAGCTGTATCTTATCGCCTTGAAACTCAAAATTTCTGATAGCCAGAGGTTCGTTTAGCTCTTCGAGGAGGTCTTGAATATAGTTTATTGATGCTTCTGAGGGCTGAAGATTTAGAAGTTTGTAAAATATGGGAATTTTTATCTCCATCTCGAGCTCTTCATCCAAAGAAATATGAGTATTGTATATGCCGCGTGCAAGCTTTAGCGCATCTAGACTTAGCGGCTCTGCGAGAAGATTCTTTTTTATTATTTCATCTGGATTCATAACTACCATATTATAGGGATAACCATTAAAAGTATATAAAAGTTATTGTAATATACTGCGATTAAATAATTTTTGAGGTATCTTAAATGAAGAGATTTTTTTTATCGGCTTTTCTTCTTCCCATCTGCCTCTTGGCACTAAAAATAGAGCAAACACCAATAGAGTTTTCTAATGTAAGAGTTGAGCTTACAAAAGAGTATATAAAAACACACTACAACCTTGATGTAAAAGATATCAAGATAGTTCCTAAAATTATTGTGGTGCATCATACTGCAGTAGATGATTTTGCGGATTCACTTTCGCGCTTCAAAGCCCAAGCTCTGCCGAGCGATAGACCAGACATAAAAGGGGGCGGCGCGCTTAACGTGTCGACTCACTTTATGGTTGAGCGTGATGGGACTATTCATCAACTCATGCCGCTTGATTTTATGGCAAGACACGTCATAGGGTTGAACTACAGCTCTATAGGCATAGAAAATGTCGGTGGGCAAAACTCTAAGGACAACCTCACAAAAGAGCAGCTGAAAGCAAATATAGAGCTTATAAAGAGGCTAAAAAAAGAGTTTGAAACAATAGAGTACGTCATAGGTCATTACGAGTACAGATGCTTTGAAAATAGCCCGCTTTGGCTTGAGAAAAATGATGGGTACAGAACATTCAAGGATGACCCTTCGGTGCGATTTATGAATGAGTTACGAGCAAATATTGAGGGCTTTAAAGGCGCACCTTGCGCAAATGAGACAAATGATTAACTCTCCCATCATCTACATCTTATCACTTGCACTTTTAGTAGCGTTTATAACTCTAGCAGAGCAAAAAACCAGACTTAAAATATTTAAGTTTATTCCTGCCGTCGTGATGATATATATAGTCAGTATGATTTTGGCTTCGGTGGGCGCGTTTGAGCAAAACGAAGCAATAGATGACATATACTCAAACGCAAAAAAGAACCTGCTTCCAGCCATGCTTTTTTTGATTCTGCTGCAGATGGACTTTAGACACTTTGCCAAGCTTGGAAGATCCCTGCTTATTTCATATATTCTAGCACTTTTTTCTCTCTCTTTGGGCTTTGTGATTGTATCTTCTGTTTTTAATTTCGGCACCGATATGGCATCTGCTTTTGGGGCGCTTGCGGGGAGTTGGATGGGCGGCGTTGCAAACATGATAGCGGTAGGTTCAGCTCTGAATGTCTCTCAGGAGGCGTTTGGATACGCGCTGATAGTTGATAGCGTAAACTATACTCTCTGGATAATGTTTTTGCTTTTTTTAGTCCCGTTTGCGCCTTGGTTTAACAACTTCACAAAGAGCGGGGAGATGATTGCAAATATTGGCGATATAGGGTGTGCCTGCACGATAGGGGCAAAGAGGTATTATCTTTTGATATTTTTGTCTATTTTGGTAGCTTTTGCCGTAAATGGCGCCGCTTCTTTAGGATTTATTTTTCTAAATTACACTACAACAACCGTGCTTCTTGCCACAATGCTCGGCGTTGCAGGCTCGTTTACAAGGCTAAAGCAGATAAACGGCTCAAGCGAAGTGGCAACATCTATGCTCTACATCTTAGTAGCGCTCATCGGCTCAAAGGCGCTGTTTGAGAACTTCAGCAATGTCGGAGTTTATGTCTTTGCAGGATTTTGTATCTTAGTTATTCATGCGATTATTATGGTTGCGGGTGCGAAGATATTCAGACTTGATCTCTTTAGCATTGCCATAGCTTCACTCTCAAACATCGGCGGAGTTGCCTCTGCCTCGATTCTTGCCGCAGCGTACAACAAATCTCTTGTAGGGGTTGGTGTTTTGATGGCGATTATGGGGTATCTGATAGGAACTTTCGGAGGTTTGGCTGTGGGCAATGTTTTAGTTTGGATGGCGGGGTAAAAACTAAAAAGAAAAATAGTTGAAAGATTAATCTAAGCTATATTACTATAAAATATTACGGAAAATATTAAGGAGTATATTGTGGTATCATATGCAACAAACGAACTTATATCGTCATCTGATTTTGCCAAAAAATTTGGCTCATATCTTGGGCAGATTAGAGAACATGCGGTAGAAAAATTGGCGATTTTAAAAAACAACAAAGTTGAAGCAGTGCTTATCTCTAAAGATGAGTATGAAAAAATGGCAGAAGCGATGAAAATTGTAGAAGCAAACGAAACAATAAAATCTATTCAAGCAGGACTTGAAGATGTGAAATCAGGCAGGGTTCAACCAATAGAAAAACTTTGGAGTGAGCTTGATAATTGAGTACAGCGACAACTTTTTAAAAGAGGCAAAATCATTATCTAAAAAGTTTAAACTTTTAAAGTCAGATTTGAGGTCTGCTATAGATGAGATAGAATCCTCAAAAGATTTTGGAGTTCATCTGGGATTTAACCTTTTTAAAAAAAGAGTCAAAAACTCATCTATCCCGACAGGCAAGAGCGGCGGTTTTAGAATCATCATCTATCAGCAACTTGAAAACAAGTTAGTCTTAATATCAATCTTTTCCAAAACTGATAAAGAAAATTTGAGCGATAATGAACTCTCTATGGCATTAAATAAATTTTTGCAACAATAGTAATTGGTAAAAAAATGAAACTATGACCTGCTTTTTTTAAGTTTTTGAAATAAAAGCATTATTTAGTTCTTTGATTATGGTGTCTATTTCTGCTTTGTCCTTGCTACTATATGCCATAACAGCGCCGCTTGATATTGCAAGATTCACTGAATATTTAGGTTTAGTAAACAACAATAACACTCCAGGTATAAAAAAGAGTATTGTCCATAGTGCAAGAAATTGTATATCATCGATTGTTAAAAGTATCCCAATTATTATTAAAATAACTCCAACTGGCAATGATGATGCATTTGTTGTCTTGTTAACACTAGTAATGTTAGACAACACATAAGTGATGCCTCCAATCATAAACCTTTTGTCAGTTATTTTCACTGACCCTTTTTCATAAAAAACTTTTTCTTCCACTTTACTTTCCTTTTTTAAGTTTAAATTTGATTTTTTAACCATTATTCTTTATACTCAATGTCAATTTTTCTTGTAAAAAATTGACAAGCTGTTCTCCTTTGTTTTTAAATTTTGGGTTTTCAGCAATTTGTTTTTTTATAAAATTCATTGTATAGTCAATATGTTGTGGGTTTTTTTGTAAATAGTTTACTATTTTATTTTTGTTATGTTCAATTATTGCATCTTTCGTACTGCTAAAAATAATTTTTATTGATGTGCTGATAATCTTTTGCACACTCCATTTTATTATTCCGGCATTTAGTTGATATGAATTATTTAAATATGTAGTATTTTGCAAACTCATTTCAAACAACAGAGTTGCCAATAGTAAAATTTTTAACTTTCTTCTCATTTTATATACTCTTTATTTGCCTATAAGGAATTTGACTTTTGGATAAATAACCTCATAGTTATATTTTTCAACAACCATTAGCCAACTAATAAATTTTATATAATTTGCTCCAATAGTATCAGCTGAATTATTTAGCATAAGATATGGTTTTAAAACATCTCTTTTTTGGCTTATAGAATAAGGATAATAAATTAAAAAACTAATTATTATTGCTTTGAATGTAGTTTTAGTTATTATCTGAAATGTCATTGAAAAATTTGTCATTGGTACTAGTAAAAATACAAATGCAGCTATTAAAGATACAAAATTTAACATGCCAGCTAAAATAGACATACCAATAGCAAATGGCGGAATATATAGGTGTTTAATAGCATCATCTCCTTTTTGCTTGTGCTCTTTAGAGTCTAGCTCATCTTTAGTCAACAAGTACTGAGATAATTTTTTTTCTTTAAAATATGGACGATAAAAATTGTTATAAAAGTTATCTGTATTTTGATTTTTAATCATTGAAAATAAAATACTTCCATATTTGTTTCCATGCTTTTTGGTCATGTCTTTTTTAAAGTATTCTATAAATTGATTATAGTTCAATCCAAATACAAATCTTTTGCCAGACTGTTTTTCAAGTTCATTCAAAAGTTCATTTTTAGCTTTGTTCAACTCTATATTGATTTTTTTAGTATATGCATCGACATAACTTTGCTTTGAATAATTAAAATCTTTGTTTACAAGCAAACCCTTTTTGTGCAGTTCTTTAATAACTTTATTTTTAGTTATTGGATGCTTATAAAATTCTAGCTGTGATAAGTTGCTTGGCAATCCGTTAGTTGTTTCATGCCATTTTTTATCTGCTTCTTCAATCATAAGATTGCGTACAGAATCATTTGTAGGATTTTTTTTATTTTTTGGCAACCATCTTTCAGGTTCTATGTATTTACCAAAATTTCTATGCATACTCTCTTTATACTGTCGTTGAGCTCTTTCTATTTTTGAATATTTGAAATACCTATCCAATTGACTTTTAGTTTGTTGCACTTTTTCATTGCTAGGAATTCTACTGTTTTTATATTTGATAACTGCATTATTATATTCTTTATATTGACCTCGTAAGTTTGTTTCAAAGTCTTGATATTGTGCATTTGTCAAATCCTGATTATAAAGTCTACTAAATTCTAAATTTATTTTTTTACTATTATCAATATAGCTATTATACAAGTCAACAATGTCTTGTGCTTTTGTTGTAAATGCCATTTTCGATTCTCTATAATCATTCATATTGTATTGTTTAATAAACATATCCACAAAGATATTTGAACCACTGTTTATTAATTTATCAGTTAATGATTTATCTACTAAAGTTAATAAAAACATATTGGATATAATTATTTTATCTTCTATGTTTAAACTTTTAAGTCGTTCTTTTGGAATAAATGTTTCATAGCCCATGTTTTGATTTAATAGTCCATATTTAAAAGCTGATACATAATATGAAGAGTATCTCTTGTCTTTGTTTTGCTCAATAATTTCATCCATAGCCATTACTAAAAGTGCTTGAAATCCAAGAAAAGAAATTAACATAAAACTTAGCGTAGTGATTGTCATTAACATAGCACTTAAATTAATAAATTTTTTTATTAACAAGTAAAATACGGGGGTTAATAACAATGTAATTCCAATGGCACTGACTCTATGCCCCATTGTCTCAATATTTTCAAAGTCTTCAACATTAATGTCCGCACTTGTGACAACATCTATCAAATGACCGTTATAATATACTTCAACTATTAAATATATAACTTTTAAACTAATAATAAATACAAGAAAATAAATACTGTATTTTGGTAATTTCAATTTATAGACCTTGACTAAAATCTATATAATTGTTTTGTTCTTTTGGTATCTCTTCTGTTTTATAGGAAGATTTTTTTTCAATTCGTTTTCCTATTATTTTGATGCTTTCTATAACTTGTTTATCGCTAGTAGTATCACTTTCGTTAAATGAGATCTCTGCTACTTGGAAGCTTGTATAAATTCCTTCTTTGTTTTTATACCTTCCTGTGCGGTAAATTTCAGCGGTATTCGTTAGGGCATATTTCATGTCCACATCTTTTGGTAGATTTACAATTGAATATTTTGGGAGTCTTAGTTGTGCGGAAGTATTTTTAAGTTTATAATAAAGCTCTTGATTGTCTTGAGCTATATTTCTTATTAACATTTCATTTTTATCGATATTTTCTCTATCTTTGAATGTCCATTCAATGATGTCATCTTCATACTCTGGATCATAACCTTTTACTATAAAAGTATAATCCTTAAATAATGACGAGTATTCAGGGTGTCCAATTGTAAAGTCCAATACACTAATTCTTACATGTAATTCATCAGTATATGGCTGTTCTTCAAAGATGATAGTTTCTTTTTTTACATTTAATACTTTATCTTCATTAGTAAACTTTGTCACAAATGGAACTAACTTCTTTTGATTTTTTGATGCAATATGAATTAAGGAAGGGTGTTTTGGTGTATCTGGCATAGCACCGATAAGTAACCCAATTAAATCACTTTTAGCATTTTTACTAAGCTTTGGCATGTATCTGGCTGTATTTAATATTGTCAAATTTTCTATTTGTAATGGCTTTTTTAAAGTGATTATATAATAAGGTGCATGCTCATCATCAAATATAAATTGTTTACTTTTAAGCTTGCCATACAGTGACACATCTTCAACAATACATTTTGTATCAATTATAATATCTGGATATATTTTAGAGATTAATGGCTTCGGTATGCTTAGTTCTTGTCCATATAGTTTAATTGTACGATTTATGTTTTGATTTTCTTCTGTTAATTGAGTTGGATTTGGTTCTGGAGTTTTGTTTTGACATCCCAAAAAAAACAATGCGACTATTGATACCAATACAATATTTTTGTATATCAAATCAACTTCCTTTTTTATTAACTATTCATATTAGCATTAACAAATTCTTACAAAAAACTGATAATTTAAAAATAAATCAAATTTATAAAAAGCCTTTTCTTGCAAAATAAATATTGTAATTTTTTACCAATACACAACAGTACTGCATAAAAACTTTTTATATACGTGAGTATTCTACCAAGCATGCTATCAAATATATCTTTACACTAAACTTACACTAAACTTAATGGACATATTGTATTAGCAATTTTATATCGAAAATTAATTGAGTATGCTTTAATTTAAGCGAAGTTTATTTTTATTCTTTATAGTTTTAGGCTTGCAAATACTAAGCAACAAAGATATAATGAATAAAATTATTTACAAGGTTAAACTGATGTTTGGAATTTTTGAAAATAAAAAAAAACTTTTAAAGAAAATTAATACGACTGACTATAATGAATTAATTTCATTTATTGAGAATATTAAAGTTTGGCTTCAAAAAGAAGAAGATGCGCGAGTTGTTATAAATAAAATTAATGCGTTAGAAATAAATTTTTTTACATTATTTCAAAAGCAAAAGCAAAGCATGAACTTAGCAGAATCTATAAAAACCAATATTAAAACTATCAAAATTCTTAAAACTAGTTATGGTAACACAGGATTAAGCATGGTTGATTTGGCAATTAATGTAAATCAACTAACAGATGACCAAATTATGGAAGAAGTTGATAAAGGACATTATAATTTTGAATTTCAAAAATTTTTAGAATCTATTATTGAAAAACTATATCAAGAAACCAAGCAACAATTAGAACAATATTATTTCAATATTCCTTTAGATGAAAACTTAATTGAAGATATAAAGGTAAATAATTTTACAGAAGATAATGTAATAAAAAAGAAATTACACATAATTTTTCAAGATAAAGTTATTAATGAACCAAGTGCAGAAGCGATGGCAGTATCTATTAAATTATATTTAATTTTTAAAATTATTCCTTTTACTAATGAGGCAGCAAAAAAAATATTATATAGCAATAAGATAAAGGATGCCTCTGTATTAAAAGTTATTATATCAAGAATTACACCGAATGATTGTTTTAGATATTTTAAGCAAGTTGAAATTATAGAGTTTTTTGAAATAATTAAACAAAATTTCATTAATCCAGAGTCAAATTTAATAGAAGATGAGCTTTTAAAATTAGCGTTTCTCGCAAACCCTCTTTCAGATGAAGATATCGTAAATCACAAAGATTTCATAAATAAAATAATTAATAAACATTGGAATAATGATGATGTTTTATATACTATAATTAATATAAATAATATAGAAAGTATTTTATCAAATATAGAAATTCGTGAGATAATGACAAATATAAGGAATATAGAACATAACAAAACTATAAGTAATAAACTTGATTATCAAGAAGAAGAGCTACAAAAGGTTAATGAAAAATATGAGAAAAGATTAAATGATATAACTAAAGTGCAAGAAGAGCAATTAAAAGAACAAAACAAAAAAATAGATACTTTAAAACTTGACACTATTAGAGCAGCGGCTACTGCTAACAGCGCAAGTAATATAGCTAAAGAAGCTTATATAAATTCAAAATAGAGACCGTACAAAGCGGGTTGGAATTTCATTGTTACTAATATATACTATGGTTAAGAAAAAAGTGAGAATTAATGAACCTAAACACTAACGAATCCCAAACCATCGAATTCAAACAGCTTTGGAAGGACGACTATATCAAAACCATCAGTGCATTTGCAAACAGTGACGGCGGAAAATTATATGTCGGTGTTGATGATAACGGCGAGATAGTGGGAATAGAAAATGCCAAAAAACTCCTTGAAGATATCCCAAACAAAGTAAGAGACATCGTCGGTATTTTGGTAGATGTAAATCTACATGTAGAAAAAAATAGAGAGTATCTTGAGATTGTTACGCAGAGTTATCCATCGGCTATAAGCTATAAAGGCTCGTATTATTACAGAAGCGGAAGCAGCACTCAAGAGCTAAAAGGACTGGCATTAGAGCAGTTTTTGCTCAAAAAACAAGGTGTTCATTGGGATAGTGTAGTTGTGCCAAATGCGACTTTAAAAGACATAGATACAAGAAGTATAGAGCTGTTTATATCCAAGGTAACAAAAGCCAAAAGAATGGATGCAGATGACATTCCGCAAGATACGCTAGAGTTGCTTGACAAGTTAAGACTTGTCGAAAAAGGTGAGCTCAAAAGAGCGGGTGTGCTTCTTTTTGCCAAAGACCCTCAAAGATTTTTTACGGGGGCGTATACCAAAATAGCTTTTTTTGAAGATAGTGCGGATATTTTGTACCAAGATGTTTGCGAGGGAAGTTTGGTAGAACAAGCCAATAGAGTGGTTGACCTGCTTTTTACAAAATACCTAAAAGCTTTGATATCGTATGAGGGGATGCAAAGGGTTGAAGAGTTTGATTATGAGCCGAGTGCGTTAAGAGAGGTTATTTACAATGCGCTTGTTCACAAAGATTATAGCAGCGGTGTGCCTATTCAAATAGGAGTGTTTAAAGATAAGTTGTTTATCTATAACAGCGGGCAGTTGCCGGAACTGTGGACTATAGAAAACATTACTTCATCGCACCGTTCGCAACCGCATAATCCAGACATTGCCAATACTTTTTTTAAAATGGGATTCATAGAGTCTTGGGGCAGGGGCATAGAAAAAGTTATTAAGGCTTCAAAGGCATATAACGGGGTTGTTCCGATATTTACTTGGGATAACGGCTTAAATGTGGAGTTTAAGAGCAGATATCCAAAACAAAAAGATGAAAAGGTCGGAGAAAGTTCACCAAAAAGTTCACCAAAAAGTTCACCAAAAACCGAAGAAAAAATAATGGATATGATTAGTCAAGATAGCACTATTACAACCGAGAAAATGGCTGAAGCTTTAAATATATCCAAAAGAGCGATATTAAAACAGATATCAAAACTCAAAGAACAAGGTTTACTTCAAAGAGTGGGCGGGGCAAAGGGCGGACATTGGCTAATCAAATGAAAATAACAAAAATAGAAACAGAGATAAAACAGATAGAGCTAAAAACTCCATTTAAAACCGCGCTTCGCACAGCAACTCATGTAGAGTTTGTAAGAGTTCGCGTTGAAGATGAAAACGGGCATGTCGGTATCGGTGAAGCACCAGCTACAAAGGCTATTACGGGCGAAGACATAGAGATGATTTTAAGCTCAATTGAGAGCGTGAAAGAGCAATTTTTAAATCAAACATGTAGAAATTCTTTGTCGCTTTTGCATAGTGGGTGCGATATCGGCTCAAGTGCCAAAGCAGCGCTTGATATAGCGTTTGTATCTTTGGATGCAAAACAAAAAAACCGTAGTTTGGCAGAGCAGTTTTGCATAGAGGATTTTGCTCCCATAAAAACTGATATTACCATCAGTTTAAATGAGGCTGGCGTTATGTTAAGCGATGCAAAAAAAGCATACGCTGAGAAAAAAGAGATACTAAAAGTAAAAGTTGGCAGCGATATCTTACATGCGGTGGATGTTATAAGAAAAATCGCAAACTTTCTGCCGCAAGCGGAGATTTTAGTCGATGCAAATCAGGCATGGAGTTTTGAAGATTCGCTCTTTTTTGTAAACAACATGTTAGGTGTAAAGATAGAGCTTATAGAGCAGCCCGTTGTCGCTTCTGACTTGGAGAGTTTGAAAAAAATAACAGAGCTTTCACATATTCCAATACTTGCAGATGAAGTGGTTTTCACACTAATAGACGCTAAAAAAGTTATGGAATCAAAGAGTGCCAACATGATAAATATTAAGCTTATGAAGTGCGGCGGAGTTACAAAAGCGATAGAGATTTTGGAGTATGCAAGAGAGAAAAAAGTAACATGTATGCTCGGCTCTATGCTTGAGGGTCCATACTCCATAAACATTGCCTTGTATTTGGCGTTTGCCTATAGAGATGTTATAAAATATGTGGATTTGGACAGCCCGCTACTCTACAAAGAGCCACCGAGCGAGCTGGATTTTACTTTTAACGGCTGTGAGATTTTGCTTAAAAAGTGAACGATTGTTTTTTAAACACCTTAAACTCTGCTGCGGTTTTTTCATCTTGGAGCCCAAGAGATTCGACGGCCTTAGGATTTACCAAAAACCATCCAAGGGCTACATCTACCCTGTCGCCTTCTTGAAGTTTAAAGTCCCTTTTTACGGCTCTTTTTTCATTTGCCTGTATCATCGTATCTTTTACAATCTCCTCTGCCATCCACGGCATCGTCGGTTTGCCCTCTTTACCTATTATGCGCAGAAACAGCTCTTTTTCAAGTTCGGTTGTTTTTTCGCCTCTTGTTACGCTTATCTTCAAAACAGCTACGCGCGCAGGGTGCAGGAGAAGCGCGTGTGAGCTCCTGTTGTCGACGTTTACGATAAAGTGGTCTATGTTTTTTAGCAAAGAGATATCGACATATTTCGTGAGCATCTCGGAGTAGAGGTGCGCTCCTGCAAAACCGTGAAAAGAGTGCGTTTTAGTATCAATTATGGATGACGAGCTGCCGTCAATCTTTGGCATATGACAGCTTACGCAGTTTGCGCTGTTCATTTCGCCGTTTACGTTGGTGGAGCATAGGTTTAGACCGAATTTGTTGACGTTGTGAGAGTGGCATCCTATGCAGACGTTACCGTTTTTAAAGTTCTCATTCTCTTCAGTCTTGATTTTATGATACGGAGAGTCAAGAGTGCTTCTTCCTGAGCCGTAGTAGCTCTTTGGAGTTTTGCTAATCACGTTTGTGTTGCTCTGTTTATGCTCCTCGATTTTTTCGATACGGTGGCAGTATGCGCAGCTAATCGCCTCTTGATGAGTAGGATTTGATGCGTCAAACATGCCTTTTTCGCCTGCTTTTGTCATCTTGTCTAGATTATCCGCCGCAGGAGTGTGGCATTTGCCGCAGCTGTACTGCTCGGTTTTTGTCATGGCAACTTGTTTGTTCCATATCGCAGCGTGGATTGCATCTTTATCTGGCGTTGCATTTGCGTGCATTGAGGCGTAAAACTCATCATATATCTGCTCATGGCATTTTTGGCACTCGGCACTCGGCGCAAACTCATGAACGCCATCGTTTGCTCCAAGCCAGAGCGTTGTAAATAAAAGTATAAACAGTGTTTTCATAGTCATATCCTTGTATCAATTCGGGCGAAATTATAGCACTATTTGCTTGAAGAGTTCGCTATATATCTAAGCCATATAAATCCAAAAAGACCTGCAAATAAAGAGGCTGTTAAAATTCCTATTTTTGCTTGAAATATAAGAGCTTCATTGCCCACAAATGCCAAATCCGCGATAAATATAGACATGGTAAATCCTATACCACCAAGAAATGCAACGCCAAATAATTGGTTCATTGTGCTATTTTGTGGCAGTTTTGCTATGCCCATTTTTATAGCAAGCCAAGATATGCCGGCAATTCCTATAACTTTCCCCAAAACAAGACCTGCAACAATACCTAGTGAAACGGGTTGAAGCAAAGTTTCACCAGCCGAAGAGAAGT
>Ga0172380_10000812_pt1 | contig 56975 bp, 54 predicted proteins | sample Leawe162metaG_FD_119747 | JGI IMG/M metagenome (GOLD analysis project Ga0172380, IMG submission 119747) | Leachate microbial communities from a municipal landfill in Southern Ontario, Canada - Leachate well 162 metaG | ecosystem: Engineered > Solid waste > Landfill > Unclassified | place... | reverse complement strand
CACGGCAGGCGTGCGCAGTTCGATCGGTTGCTCGCCAAGCGCCAGTGCATTGGCGCCATGCGTCAGCGTCGAATCGATCGAGCGCGCTTCAACGTCGAAGCTCGACGTTGCGACGGTGCTCGATGTCGTTGTGATCGACGTCTTGCCCGCTGAGCGCGCCGCGAAGCGGACGACGGAGGCGCCGCGCACCAGGCCCTTCGAGACGACCTTCGACACGTTTTCCGAAAGATCGAGCGCTAGCTGCTCATCCGTCTGATCGTCGCTCGAGCCAAGGCCCGTGCCTTCAATGATCTCGCGCGGATCGACATGCGCGAGGTCGTGGCGGCCGAGGTACGACACGGCGAGTTCGCGGAAGATGTAGTCGAGGATCGATGTCGCGTTCTTGATCGTCTCGTTGCCCTGCACGAGGCCGGCGGGCTCGAAGCGCGTGAACGTGAAGGCTTCGACATATTCCTCGAGCGGCACGCCGTACTGAAGCCCAAGCGAAATGCCGATCGCGAAGTTGTTCATCAGCGAGCGGAAAGCCGCGCCTTCCTTGTGCATGTCGATGAAGATCTCGCCGAGGCTACCGTCGTCGTATTCGCCGGTATGCAGGTAGACCTTATGCCCGCCGACGGTTGCCTTCTGCGTATAGCTCTTGCGGCGGTTTGGAAGCTTTTCACGCTCCTTCTTCTTTTCTTTCTCAACGTAGACGACGCGCTCGACGATTTTCTCGATGATCTTTTCCGAAATGATCGCCGCACGAGCCGCGAGCGGCTGCGCCATCAGCGTTTCGGCAACATCGGCCGCCTCATCGTCGTCATCACCCAGGATCTGACTGTTCAGCGGCTGTGACAGCTTCGAGCCGTCGCGATAGAGCGCGTTGGCCTTGAGCGCCAGCTTCCACGACAGCATGTAGGACTGCTTGCAATCATCCACCGTCGCGTCGTTCGGCATGTTGATCGTCTTCGAGATTGCACCCGAAATGAACGGCTGCGATGCCGCCATCATGTGGATGTGGCTCTCGACCGAGAGATAGCGCTTGCCCTTGCGGCCGCAGGGGTTGGCGCAATCGAACACCGGCAGATGCACGTCCCGGAGATGCGGCGCACCTTCGAGCGTCATGGCTCCGCAGACGTGCTCGTTGGCGGCTTCGACGTCCTTCTTCGAGAAGCCGAGGTGCGCGAAGATATCGAACGACGGATCGCTGAGCTTGTCGGCCGGAACGCCGAGTTTGTCTGTCAGGAAGTCGTCGCCGAGCGTCCAGCGGTTGAACACGAACTTGATGTCGAATGCGGTGGCAAGACCTTTCTCGATCTTCGCCAGGGCGTCGTCGGTGAAGCCCTTGGCCTTGAGTGTCGCGGTGTTGACCGCCGGAGCCTGCGCCAGCGAGCCATGTCCAACCGCATAAACTTCGATCTCGGCGATCTCACTTTCGCGGTAGCCGAGGGCGCGCAAGGCTTCCGGTACCGACTGGTTGATGATCTTGAAGTAGCCGCCGCCCGCGAGCTTCTTGAATTTCACGAGCGCGAAGTCGGGTTCAATGCCGGTCGTATCGCAGTCCATCACGAGGCCGATGGTGCCGGTCGGCGCGACGACGCTCGCCTGCGCGTTGCGGTAGCCGTGGTTCTGGCCGAGTTCGAGCGCACGGTCCCAGGCGAGCTTCGCAGCTTCGCCAAGGCGGCGGTCTTTGAGAGAGGCGTGATCGAGCGGCACGGGCGCCGTCGCGAGCTGCTCATAACCCTCGGCTTCGCCATGCGCTGCGCGGCGATGATTGCGTATGACACGCAGCATGTCCGTCGCGTTCGGCTCGTAGCCGGGGAATGTGCCGAGTTCGGCGGCCATCTCGGCGCTCGCCGCGTATGAGACGCCGGTCATGATGGCGGAGATCGCGCCGCAAATCGCGCGGCCTTCATCCGAGTCGTAGGGAATGCCAGCCGACATCAGCAGGCCGCCGATGTTCGCGAAGCCGAGGCCGAGGGTGCGATAGCGGTAGCTCAGCTCCGCGATGCGGCGTGACGGGAACTGCGCCATCAGCACCGAGATTTCGAGCACGATGGTCCACAAGCGGCAGCCGTGCTCATAAGACTCGATGTCGAACGATTTGTCCTCGCGGCGGAAGCGCAGGAGGTTGAGCGACGCGAGATTGCACGCCGTATCGTCAAGGAACATATATTCCGAGCACGGGTTCGAGGCGCGGATTTGTCCGGACTGCGGGCAGGTGTGCCAGTCGTTGATCGTGGTGTGGAACTGGATGCCCGGATCGGCGGACGCCCAGGCCGCAAAGCCGATCTGCTCCCAGAGATCGCGCGCCTTGAGCGTCTTCGTCACCTTGTTGCCGAGGCGCGAAACGAGATTCCAGTCCTTGTCGCCGGAGACCGCATTCAGGAACTCGTCGGTGACGCGCACCGAGTTGTTCGAGTTCTGGCCCGCGACCGTCAGATAGGCTTCACTATCCCAATCGGTATCGTAGGTGTCGAACTGGATGTCTTTGTAACCCTGCCGAGCGAACTGGATGACGCGCAGAACGTAGTTCTGCGGAACGCCGTCGCGCTTGGCTTCGCGGATGGCCTGCTTGAGCTTCGGATTCTTCAGCGCGTCGAAGCAGGCTTCGTCTTGCGCCTCGCAGTTGACGCACGCCTTCATCACGGCCTTGAGGCGCTTCTGGCAAATCTTCGAGCCGGTGACGAGGGCGGCGACCTTCTGCTCCTCGCGCACCTTCCAGGTGATGTATTCCTCGATGTCGGGATGATCGACGTCGACGACAACCATTTTCGCGGCGCGGCGCGTCGTGCCGCCGGATTTGATGGCGCCCGCAGCCCGGTCGCCGATCTTGAGGAAGCTCATCAGGCCCGACGAACGGCCGCCGCCCGAGAGCTTCTCGTTGGCGCCGCGAAGCGAGGAGAAGTTCGAGCCGGTGCCCGAGCCGTATTTAAAGAGACGCGCTTCGCGGACCCAGAGGTCCATGATGCCGCCGTCGCCGACGAGATCGTCGGCAACCGACTGGATGAAGCAGGCATGCGGCTGCGGATGCTCGTAGGCAGAGGTCGACTGCACGAGTTCGCCGGTCTGATAGTCGACGTACATGTGGCCTTGGCCCGGACCGTCGATGCCGTAAGCCCAGTGCAGGCCGGTGTTGAACCACTGCGGCGAGTTCGGCGCCGCCATCTGCATCGCGAGCATGTAGCGGATTTCATCGAAGAACGCCTGCGCGTCTTCTTCCGATGAGAAGTAGCCGCCCTTCCAGCCCCAGTAGGTCCAGGTGCCGGCGAGGCGATCGAAGACCTGACGCGCGTCGTTCTCGCCGCCGAAGCGCTCAGCCTGCGGCAGGTCCTGCAGGGCGGTTTCGTCGGGGATGGAGCGCCACAGCCACGAGGGGACTTGCGTTTCTTCGCAGCGCTTCAGACGGCGGGCGACGCCAGCCTTGCGGAAATACTTCTGCGCCAGGATGTCGGCCGCGACCTGGCTGAAATGGTCGGGAACATCGAAGCCTTTGAGGCTGAAGACGATGGAGCCGTCGGGGTTCTTGATCTCGGACGTCGCACGCCGGAACTTGATCGAGGCATAAGGAGAGGAACCGGCTTCGGTGAAACGTCGCGTGATCTTCATTGGATAGAACCCCCTGGCATGGCATGCGGGGCGTACGTAAGCGAGACAAGTTCGAACGCCGTATGTTGTCTGATCGCCGAACCTCCGGGTCAAATCCCGGCGGAACCGCGGATGGAAATGCGAACGCGGACTGGAACTTTCGCGACGCTTTGGGCACACCTTCCCCGCACCCGCGATGACGGCCGCAAGACCGCTTCGCGCCGGCGTTTTGCCGACCCTTAAAACTGGGCGATGGCCTGAAGCGCTGCCGCGCTATTCAGACGCAAAAGGAAGATGCTTTGACTTCATGAACCGAACGCAATCCGTGAACCACAACCGGTGTCCCTCAACACCGTTTCGATTGGGTTCGGCGCCGGGCGATCCACAACCAGCACCGCAGCCGTCGCATGACCGCCGCACGAGGGAAAAGTTAGGACGATTCGAGGCGTTCGTCATCGATTTTGAAATATATATTGCGGTAGCAGAGGCAACCGACACTAGATGTAGTGGTGTGGACAACTTTTCGGAATTACCGCTTCAGAGCCCGATGTTGCTGGTTTTGCTGACCGCGAGAGGCCGAAGGCCGGTGTGGAAGAGGCGGGATAGAGCCTCTTGATCGGGATCAAGCCAGCCGAGCTTAGTGTGATTCCGTAACGCGGCTGTTGCTCAGCTACATCGGCCCCCAGACGTCTAGACATCATGCGTGCGGTGCAGCTAAGTCGATATGGCCGAATGCAATCAAAGGAACCCGCAATCATGGGTTTATTCAGTGAGATTTTTTCGTGGTGGGGTGGCAACACCTGGGGCACACGTCTTTTCACGTGGCGCAAAGGGCGGCTCGTCGGCGAGGATGAGTTCGGCAACCGCTACTACCTGCAGAAAAGCGGCGTCGGCCCGCTGGGCGTCCCGGCGCGCTGGGTGACCTACACGAATCTTTCCGAGCCGAGCCAGGTCCCGCCCGATTGGCATGGCTGGCTGCATTATACCGTCGACACGTTGCCGACCGAGGAGCGCTATCAGCCGAAGCACTGGCAAAAGCGTCACCAGATGAATATGACGGGCACCGCGCAGGCTTACCGGCCGAAGGGGTCTATTCTCGGCACGGGCGAACGGGCGAAATCGACCACGGATTACAAGGCCTGGCGGCCGCAATAGACCGGCGATCAGAAAAACGCCGGGTTTTAGCGTCAGCAAGCTGTCGCTGACGAATGCTCCGTCGATTGGAACCGTATTGAACTGCTCTCCGCTTACGCCATTCTCGAATGCGCCGGAAAGGCCGCGGCGTGCTGCTGCGGTTGTGACGCGCCTGTCGTCGCTCTTTGGCGCAGTCTTCTGCCTGCTGGGATTGGCGCCGCCGGCCTTCGCCGATCGTATCGAGAACGGCGTCGCGGTGTTTTCCGCGCTCGACAAGGTCACGGCGCGAATCTCGAAGTTCGAGGTCGAGCTAAACAAGACCGTTGAATTCGGCGCTCTGCGCGTGACGCCGCGCTCCTGCTATTCGCGGCCGCCAACGGAAGAGCCGAAAACGACGACGTTCGTCGAGGTCGATGAAACGCAGCTCGACGGCACGGAAAAGCGGATTTTCACCGGCTGGATGTTCGCGGAGAGTCCCGGCATCTACGGGCTCGAGCATCCGACCTACGATGTCTGGCTGACGGACTGCGAAAAGCCGCGCCGCTCGGTTGCCGACAAAAAACCTGCTTCCGCGCAAGCTCCGGCTCAGGGCGACGACGCAGCCACTGCGGCCGCGCCGGTTCCGGACGGCGACGGTGGGGGCGACGTGCCACCGGAATTCCGCCGCCGCGTCCGGCGCTAGAGTCTTTTTTATTTTGGCGGTATCGCGGAAAGGCTCTAGCTCTTTGCTTTGTCGTGCTTCTTAGCGGAAAATCGGTTCCCACTTTTCCGGAAGCGCTCTAGCCGTTCCAACCCAACAGAGACTTCGTGTCAGGGCTTGAGAAGGCGCGCGGCTTTGGGCGCGAAGTACGTCAGCACACCGGCTGCGCCCGCGCGTTTAAATGCCAGCAGGCTTTCGAGCACGGTCTTGTTCTCGTCGAGCCAGCCTCTTTCGAAGGCGCCGGCGAGCATCGCGTATTCGCCCGACACCTGATACGCGAACGTCGGCACCTTGAACGTCTCCGAGACGCGGCGCACGACGTCGAGATACGGCAGCCCCGGCTTTACCATCACCATGTCGGCGCCTTCCTCGAGGTCGAGTGCGACCTCGCGAAGCGCTTCATCGGTATTTCCGGGGTCCATCTGATAGGTGCGCTTGTCGCCTTTGAGGAACCCGGCCGAGCCGACGGCATCGCGGAAAGGGCCATAAAACGCGCTCGCGTATTTCGCGGCGTAGGACATGATCTGCGTGTTCTTGTGGCCTGAGGCTTCGAGCGCGGCGCGAATGGCGCCGATGCGTCCGTCCATCATGTCCGAGGGCGCCAGCACGTCGGCGCCGGCTTCGGTCTGGACCAGTGATTGCCTGATCAGTGCGGCGTTCGTTTCGTCATTGGCGATCTCGTCGCCGATGAGCAGGCCGTCGTGTCCGTGGCTGGTGTAGGGGTCAAGCGCCACGTCGAGAATGACGCCAAGATCGAGCTTTGCTTTTTTGATGGCGCGGGTCGCGCGGCAGACGAGGTTGTCAGAGTTGAAGGCTTCGCTCGCATCGTCCGACCGCTTCGCCGGATCGGTGAAAGGGAAAAGCGCGATCGCCGGAATGCCGAGCGTGACGGCTTCCTTCGCAGCTTCGACGATCAGATCGACGCTCAAGCGTTCGACGCCCGGCATCGAGGCCACCGGCACGCGCTTGTCTTTGCCTTCGATGACGAACATCGGCCAGATGAGGTCGCTCGGCGAAAGGCGATGCTCGGCAACGAGTTCGCGCGTCCAGGGCGCCTTGCGGTTGCGGCGCATCCGGGTTGCCGGAAAGCGGCTGCTTGCGGCGTGATCTGATCCGGCGAGGGAAGGGGGGCGAGATCGAGTCGACATCGAGGCCTGCGGAATAGGGTTTGCTTGGGTTGGACGAGTTTGGGCACGCCGGCCCGCGCAATGCAAGGTTCGCAAGGCGTCGTCGTTAGCGCACCTGCCTTGCAGCCCGCATCTTCTTTGGAGACGGCGAAAGCCGGGCTGTGCGGGCTCAATAATTTGCCGCGACTTCGCCGATGCCGTCTTTCTGGTAAAGGTCGCGCCGGAACTGAACGATGCCGTCGGGCGTCGCCCAGGCGCTGATATAGACGAACAGCAACTGCACCGGCTTCTTGAGACGCAGATCGAGGCGCTCACCCGTGGCCCTCATCGACGCGATACGCTCGCCGTCCCAGCCTTTTTGTTCGGCGAGAAGCCATGCGGCGAGGTTCTCGATGTTATGGACGCGAATGCAGCCCGAGCTTGCGGAGCGGTAGTTGCGTCCGAAAATGCGATCCGACGGTGTGTCGTGCATGTAGACCGAATGCGCGCTGTCGAAGTTGATCTTCAGGAAGCCGAGCGGGTTTTCTTTTCCGGGTTGCTGACTGTACGTGTAGGTCCCGGGTTTCACGGTGCTCCAGTTGATCTTCGCCGGATCGACCTTCTTGCCGTTGGAATAGGCGTCGATGCCGAACTTCAAAAGGACGTTCTGACCCTTCGCCTGCATCTCGCGTCCGCGCGGAATGAGATCTTCGGAGATGACGGTCGGCGGCAGGCGCCAAACCGGATTGAAACTCAGATCCGTGATCGGCGTGTGCAGCAGCGGCGTCGGCCGGTCGGCCTTGCCGACGACGGCGGCATAGCGCGCTACGATCTGGCCGTTCTGCACGGCTTCGACCTGCGCGGCCGGAATGTTGACCACGACGTATTTCTTGCCTGCCTTGGCGACGAATTCCTCAAGGCGGCTGACGTTGGCCTTCAACTGTTTCAAGCGGGCGTCGGCCGGAACATTGAGCGCAACGATCGTGCGCTTGTCGGCGATGCCGGTTGGTGTGAGGCCGTTCGACGCCTGAAACCGTTTCAAGGCCTTGTCGAGGTCCGTATCGAAGTACGTCGAGGAGAGATTGCCGCCGGTCAGATCGCCGGACGCCGCGAGTCTCTGGCGCAGCAAAGCGACGGCGGCGTCGGTGGTGCCATATTGCAGAAGGCTGTCGCGCGGCGTCTTGTTTGGCGGTTCCGGCAACTGCGGCCAGCCGCCCTGCGCGATGATATTCGTGTAGCGCTGGATCGCGTTCTTCGTTGCGGCGATATTGGATTTGGAAAGTGTCGCGTAGCCTTTCGGCGGATTGGCCTCCCACTCGCGAACGAAATCCGGATCGTAAGTATTGGTCGTTCCCGGGCCGTTGCCGACGGGGCCGAATTGAAACCAGCTTGTTTGTGCGGACGCTTGCCCGAACCCGAGGCAGCCCGCGCCGGATGCGAAGATGAAAGCGAGCGCCAGTATGGTCGCGAGACCTGCCCGTTCCGCGCGCTGCGCGAAGTCCCTTGCTGCTCTCGACCGGTGCACGATTTTCCCCGCCCGTCTCAATTCCCGCGATTTGCCCCGCGCTTATACATTGAAAATGCGGCCGCGCATTCGATCCGTGAGCCGTATCCGGCCGCATGGTGGCCGCGAGGCCGGTGGCGCGCTCGCAACCTTAAAGTTGCTTCGTGTCAGGCACGAAACATTTTCACAGTCAGATCAAGAGTTTCCTCGCGGGCGCGCCCTACCGGCAACATCCGGCCGCCCGGCGCGCAAAAAAGCCGCCCCGGCTTTCCCGAGGCGGCTCGCAAGTGCAGCAACTGGCATACTTTCGTCGTCAGGAAGCCGAAGGCAATCGATCAGAGGCGATAGCGAATCTGGTCCGACCAGAAGCGTTCGAGGCGAACGAGCGCCTTGTTCAAACCCTTCACGTCGTCGCCCGATACTTCGCCGACTGTTTGGACGGAGCCGAGCTGGCGCAGGTAAAGTTTGCTGACGATGTCGCGAGCTTCGAGGCCTTTATCGGTCAGGCTGACGCGCACCGAGCGGCGATCGGTATCCGAGCGCTTGTAATGGATGTAGCCCATGTCGACGAGCTTCTTGAGATTGTAGGAGACGTTGGAGCCGAGATAGTAGCCGCGCGTCTTTAACTCTCCGGCCGTCAATTCGCTTTCGCCGATATTGTAGAGCAGCAGGGCCTGAACGCTGTTAAGCTCGGCGCCGCCCTGGCGATCGAATTCGTCCTTGATAACGTCGAGAAGGAGACGGTGAAGTCTCTCGATCAGACGAAGCGCCTGCAAATATTCGCCTCGAAAGCCTTCTTCCTGCACCGGAGCGCGCGGACGGGCCACTTCATATGCTAGACTCATAACGCTGCCTCACACTGTTTGACGCCTCCCGGTTTGCCCCGGGTTTTGACAAATAGATAACGCGAAGCCCTGAATTTCGCCTAAATAGATATAGTAAAAGAACAGTTCCCTACCTGTTTCGGAACGGTCTTTTAACTAACCGGCGCCGGATATTGGAGTCATGGTCAATATTAGGATAACGCGGCCGATTCAATTATTCGGAATTGCGTATCTCGCGGATTAGACTCGCGCAGCCTGCATTTCCGAGCGGAGCGGCAGCTCAAGTTCACGCTCGCCAAGCGGCGCGAAATATTTCTCAACGATATCGGTCGTAACATCCTCGAATTGTGCGGGCGACCAGCTCGGTGCGCCATCCTTATCGCGTAACAAGGCTCTGACGCCTTCGGCGAAATCCCTGCCTTCAAAGCAGCGGACGGCGAGCCGGTAATCCTCGATCAGCGTCTGGCGAATATCGAGTGTCAGGGCGTTGCGGATATGCCGGTCCGTTATCGCAAGCGATATGGGCGAACTCTTGCGTAATCCGCGGAGCGTATTGCGAGACCATTCGCAGCCATTCGATTCCGCGTCGGCCAGAGATTTGAAAATCTCCGCGAGCGACGAATGCGAGAAATGATCCCGGATGAGCCCAAATTCCTTTTCAATTGCGCCCGCCGATTGGGGCTCGTTCAGCGCATCGAGAAGCGGATCGACGGGGTTCGCGTCGGCGAGCTTGGCGCGAATTGCGGGAAATTCCGCCCCGGCGATGCAATGCGTCACGAGGCCGAGCCATTGCGCGTCGTCGCGGCGTATCGTGCGCCCGGTCAGTCCGAGATAAATTCCGATCGGCCAAGGCAGGCGCGCCAGAACATTGGCTATTCCGACGTCCGGGAACAGGCCGATTTTCACTTCCGGCATCGCCCATTTGTAATTTTCGCCCGCGATGCGATGCGTGTTGTAGGCCGTCAAGCCCGCGCCCGATCCCATGCACACGCCGTCGATGAATGAAACGCACGGTTTCGAAAAGCATTCGAGCAGCCAGTCGAGCGCGTATTCCCGGCGCATGATGGCCTTGGCGCTTTCGATGTCGCGTTTGGCCTCGGCCGTCAGCGCCAGGACGTCGCCACCGGCGCAGAACGCCTTGGGGCTATTCGAGACGAGCGCCACGATGTAGGTGTCCGGATCGCGGGCGATAACTGGAAGCGCGTCGCTCAAAACCCCCGACATCTCATCATCGAATGCATTGAGCGCCTGCGGGCGGTTGAGCACGAATGTTCGGAGCGCCTGCGTTCGCTCGGCGATGATTTTCTTTTCCGGCGTGTCTGATGACGTCGTTTGCGTCGGTGCCTGCTGTTCGTTCACTGAAAATCCGATGTCTTGGCGCGTGGCCGGCAAAATCTGTTGCTAGGTATGGCCTGATATCGCGTGTTTCGCCATATTTTGCGCGCCATAATGGCTATGGCGCGTCGCGCCCATGGAGTGCGCAACTTCTGCAGTGCGCTTGTCGTTTAGCTCAGGATTCGTCAAGTCCTCGTTTGCCCCTTCGTCGCGTTGCTCCGAGAAGGAATTCGCCAGTGACCAACTTCGGCCTGACGGCAATCGCGCTCGCAGCCGCGACGGCCATTTCGCTGCTTAGCATCGATGCTGCGAATGCGAAGAGCAAAAAGCACGACACGTCCCCGCCTGCGCCTGTCGAGAACGCGCAATCCGTCCCCGACGGCAAAGGCGCATCGGCCAAGGACGCTGCCGGTGAAACGCAAAAGCCTGCCGCCGGTGAGAAAGGTTCGGAGGTGAGCGCGAAAGAGCCGCCCGCCGATAAATGGAGTGACTCGGAAATCGCTGATGCAAAGGCCCATTGCGACGCTGTTCTCAAGCGTATCCACGCCGTCTACGCGTCGCACGAGCCGATCAGGGATGGTGCCTGCGGCGCGCCCGCGCCCATTGAGCTGATCAGCATTGGGCAAAATCCGGAGGTGACGTTTTCGCCTCCGCCCGTCGTTCGCTGCGATCTTGCCGAAACCCTGGTCAACTGGCTGGAAAAGGATTTGCAGCCGCTGGCCAAAAAACACTTCGGCGCTCCGATCGTCCGAATCGAGACAATGAGCGGTTATTCCTGCCGCAACGCCTTCGGCCGCAAGACGACCAAGCTCAGCGAGCACGGACTGGCCAATGCTCTCGATATCGGGGCTTTCGTGACTGCGTCCGCCAAATCGGTGTCCGTGCTCGACGATTGGGGGACGACCCGCCGGGAACTTGCTGAAATCGCGGAAAAGAAAGCAGCAGCCGAAAAGCAGGCCGCTGAACTCGCCGCCGCCGAGAAGGCGCAGCAGACGAATCTCGCGAGTGAGCATGGGACGGCCGCCGCCGCAGCACCGGTCGCCGCAACAGCCTCGAGTCTCGGCGCCCCGGCCGCCGGGCTGGCGCGCTCGACGATCGTCGACGGGGTTCCGAAAGTGACGGTTACGCTGCCGGGGGCATCGGCCGGTGCCAGCAAGACGGCGTCCCGCGCCGGAGAGCCCGCGAGGCTCGGCGGTCCGGCGCCCGGCTCCAAGGAGCGCGCCGGAAAATCGCGCAGGAAGGATGTCGCTGCCGCCGTCAACGAGTCGGCAGCGGTCAGCCCGGCCTCCGACGATCAGGCGTTCCTGCAAGAGGCGCATGTCGCGGCTTGCCGGCTTTTCGGCACGACTCTCGGGCCGGAAGCCAATCGCGACCACCGCAACCATTTCCATGTCGACATGGCGGCGCGGAAATTCACGAAAATCTGCGATTAGCGGTGGTTAGCCGCCTGTCCAAACCCAGCTTTCCGCATGACGAACGCATCTTGGCTGTGCGTCGCCCGCGTTCGCGCCGGATTGGCTCTTTTTTGGTGCGATTGATTTAGGTCAAGGGGAGCGACGACATCTCCCAGAACCGCCAGGAAAGCCCGGTTATACAAGGGAAAAGAATAGCGGGGGATAGGCGAAAAATGGAATTTCTAAAGCTGCGCGACGAAGAAACACTGGCACTCGGCGCCGGTCCAAGTCATAAAGGTTCTAAAATAATGAACGGTGTGCTTTTGGGAGCGGAATTCTTCTGATGACATACGAGCAGAAGCTCGCTGACGCCGTAGAGGCGGTCAAACGCGAGGGCCGGTACCGTGTATTCGCAGATGTGAAGCGCCGTCGAGGCGCATTTCCGAAGGCCGACGTGCTGAAGGGTGAGGCTGCGAAGCCGATAACCGTCTGGTGCTCGAACGATTACCTGGGCATGGGGCAGCACCCGGCCGTGCTTGCGGCGATGCACGAAGCCATCGATCTGGTCGGCGCCGGTTCAGGCGGCACGCGGAATATCGCGGGTACAACTCATTATCATGTCCAGCTTGAGCATGAGCTTGCCGATCTGCACGGCAAGGAAGGCGCGCTGGTGTTCACGTCGGCGTTCGTCGCCAACGAGGCGGCGCTCTCGACGCTTTCGCAACTCCTGCCGGGCTGCATCATCTTTTCCGACGAGAAGAATCACGCGTCGATGATCGCGGGCATTCGCAATGGTCGCGGGCCGAAGCATATTTTCCAGCACAACGATCTCGCCGATCTCGAAGCCCAGCTCAAGAAGGTGCCGAAGGAAACGCCGAAGATCATCGCCTTCGAGAGCGTCTACTCGATGGACGGGCACATCGCTCCGATCGGCGCCATTTGCGATCTTGCCGTCAAGTACAACGCGCTGACCTATCTCGATGAGGTTCACGCCGTCGGCCTCTACGGCCCGCGCGGCGGCGGCGTCGCCGAACGTGATGGCGTCATGCACCGCGTCGACATCATCAACGGCACGCTCGCCAAAGGTTTCGGCGTGATGGGCGGCTATATTGCCGCTTCGCGCACGATCTGCGACGCCATTCGCTCGTATGCTCCGGGCTTCATCTTCACGACGTCGCTGGCGCCTGCGATCGTGGCCGGCGCGGTCGCGTCGATCCGGCACCTGAAATCAAGCTCGATCGAGCGCGAACGTCACCAGGAGCGGGCTCGCACGCTCAAACGTATGTTGGCGGCCGCCGATCTGCCGGTCATTTCGGGTCCGAGCCACATCGTGCCTGTCCTCGTCGCCGATCCGGTTCGCTGCAAGGCGCTGACGGACGTTCTGCTCGACCGCTACGGCATTTACGTTCAACCGATCAATTATCCGACGGTTCCACGCGGCACCGAGCGCTTGCGCCTGACGCCATCGCCGCAGCACACCAACGCGGACATGGAGCATCTCGTCAACGCGCTGACGGAACTCTGGTCGCAGTGCCCGATGGCGCTGATGGAAAGCCTTGAGGCGGCCGAGTAAGTAGTTCGCGCCATCGTCCGGCATGTCATTTGGAATGGCCGGGCGCTTGCGATGCGCCGTTGGGGCGGTCCGGCGCGGCGTTGGTTCCGTGTCGGCCCCAGTCACGGGTTCGCATTATTCGCAATAACCCGGCGTCCACATTGCTAAAATTGGCAAGCCGAAGAATGCCCACAGGCGCTGCTTTCCGGAGTTAAGCGGCAGGATTTGCCGCGCTTTTATTACGCGGGCCAAGCTACCGTTTGGGTAGCCAAGTTACCCAACGGGGGAGTTGAGTGAGGGCTTTCCGCCTCGTACTATGCTGCAAAGCAGGCGGGCGACCGAGACAACTGCCCGAGATGCCAGAATTCTAAAAAATCATCCCTTTTCTAGAGGAAACCCTGATGTCGACCGCACCGGCCGCTGGAACTTCGCAGACGTCGCGTTTTTTCAAGGCGCATGTTTCGGAAACGGACCCCGAAATCTTCAGCGCCATCCAGAAAGAGTTTGGTCGCCAGCAGCATGAGATCGAACTCATTGCTTCTGAGAACATCGTTTCGCAGGCTGTCCTCGACGCCGCCGGCTCGGTGCTGACGAACAAGTACGCGGAAGGCTATCCCGGCAAGCGCTATTATGGCGGCTGCCAGTTTGTCGACATCGCCGAAGAGATCGCCATCGATCGCGCCAAGAAGCTGTTCAATTGCGGCTTCGCGAACGTGCAGCCGAATTCCGGCAGTCAGGCGAACCAGGGCGTCTTCAACGCGCTCGCCAAGCCCGGCGACACCATCCTCGGCCTGTCGCTCTCAGCCGGTGGCCACTTGACCCACGGCGCGCCCGTCAATCAGTCGGGCAAGTGGTTCAAGGCCGTGCACTACATGGTGAAGCCCGATACGCACCTCATCGACATGGACGAGGTGAAGAAGCTGGCGCATGAGCACAAGCCGCGCATCATCATCGCCGGCGGTTCGGCCTATCCGCGCAAAATCGATTTCGCAGCCTTCCGCGCCATCGCGGACGAAGTCGGCGCGACGTTCCTTGTCGACATGGCGCACTTCGCCGGTCTCGTGGCGGCGGGTCTTGTTCCGAGCCCGTTCCCGCACGCTCACGTCGTCACCACGACGACGCACAAGACGCTGCGCGGTCCGCGCGGCGGCATGATCCTGACCAACGACGAAGACATCGCGAAGAAAATCAATTCGGCGATCTTCCCCGGCATTCAGGGTGGTCCGCTGATGCACGTCATTGCCGCCAAGGCCGTTGCTTTCGGCGAGGCGCTGCGTCCCGACTATAAGGTCTATATCAAGAGCGTGATGGACAACGCCCGGGCGCTGGGCGAGGTCTTGGTGCAGAACGGCTTCGCGCTCGTCTCGGGCGGCACCGATACGCACCTCATTCTCGTTGACTTGCGGCCGAAGAAAATCACCGGCAACAAGGCCGAGAAATCTTTGGGCCGCGCACACATCACCTGCAACAAGAACGGCATCCCGTTCGATCCCGAGAAGCCGATGGTGACGTCTGGTATCCGCCTCGGTTCGCCTGCCGGCACGACGCGCGGTTTCGGCGTCGCCGAGTTCCAGGAGATCGGCCGTTTGATTTCGGAAGTTCTCGAGGGCCTCGCGAAGAACGGCGAAGAGGGCAACGGCGCCGTCGAGGAAGCCGTTAAGGCGAAGGCGACTGCGCTCTGCAGTCGTTTTCCGATCTACGCCTGAGCGATCAAGCCGATTGCGGAATAGAATAAAGGCGCTCTCCGAGGGCGCCTTTTTTCATGAGGGATGAACGCTGAGGGTCGAGGATGGCCGTCGTCGCAACGCGTCGTCGTGGAACGATCCGGCGCGGGACTTCCTCTTTCGCTTGAAAACGTCCACAGAGACGTCGTGGGCCCGTAACTCTGGCGAGGCGGTAAGGGCTGAAAGCTGCTGACCGTCGTGATAGAGATGCGCCGCGGTTACCGCGGATACCAAATTTCAAGGAGCACGTGATGCGCTGTCCGTTTTGCGGAAGCGAGGATAGCCAGGTCAAGGACAGCCGTCCGTCGGATGAAAACGCCGCCATCAGGAGGCGTCGCGTCTGTTCCGATTGCGGCGCCCGCTTCACGACCTTCGAGCGCGTTCAGCTCCGCGAGTTGACGGTCGTCAAACGCTCCGGCCGCAAAGTGCTGTTCGATCGCGACAAACTTTCGAAATCGATTTCGGTCGCGTTGCGAAAGCGCCCGATCGAGCCGGAGCGGATCGACCGCCTCGTGTCCGGGCTTGTCCGGCAGCTGGAAAGCTCGGGAGAAACCGAGATCACGTCCGCCGAGATCGGCGAACTCGTCATGGCGGCCTTGCGTGAGCTCGATCCCGTTGCCTATGTCCGGTTCGCGTCGGTCTATCGCGATTTTCGCGACGCCGCCGATTTCCACGCGGTGCTGCGCGAGCTTGCCGCCGACACGCGCGATCCACTCGAAGGCAACGATCGCTTCGGCATCGGTCGTGACGACGTGGCAATTGAGAAAAAGCACTGAGACGATGGCGGAGCCGAGCAGCAGCAGCGCATTCGACGCCGAGATGATGGCCATCGCGCTGCGCATGGCCGAGCGCGGCCTTGGCGCGACGATGCCGAACCCGTCCGTCGGCGCGGTCATCGCGGACGAGGCGACGGGCGAAATTCTTGCGCGCGGCGTGACGGCGCCGGGCGGACGGCCGCACGCCGAGACGGTTGCCATCGCTGTTGCCGGCGAACGGGCGCGCGGCGCGACGATCTACGTGACGCTCGAGCCGTGCTCGCACTATGGCCGGACGGGGCCTTGCGCCGACGCGATCGTCGCAGCCGGACTGAAACGCGCTGTCGTCGCGATCGAAGATCCCGATCCGCGCGTCTCCGGACGCGGCCTCGACAAGCTGCGCGATGCGGGCCTTGAGGTTGTCAGGGGTGTCGGTGCCACCGAGGCCCGCCGGATCACGCGCGGGCATATCGTCCGCATCACCGAGCGCCGGCCCTTCACGACAGTCAAGCTCGCGCTCGATGCTACGGGAGAAATCGCGCGCGGCAACGGCGTTTCGCCGATCTGGGTCACGGCCGAAATGGCGCGTGCGCACGGCATGCTGCTCAGGGCGCATTTCGATGCCATCCTCGTCGGCAGCGCCACGGTGCGCGACGACGATCCGGAGTTGACCTGCCGGTTGCCCGGCCTCATCGATCGGTCGCCCGCACGTATCATTCTATCGCGTTCGCTCGACATTCCGGCCGGCGCGAAACTTGTCCGGAGCGCGAGCGTCGTTCCGACCTGGATGATGACGGCGCCGGAAAGCGATCCGCAAAAGCGCGCGCAGTTAACCTCGCATGGCGTCGAAATTCACGATATCCCGATTGTCGGGAAAGACCTGTGGTTGCCCGCAGTCATGGAAGCGCTCGTCGGGCGAGGTGTGACGCGCCTTCTTGTCGAGGGTGGCCCCCGGATATGGCGCGCGTTCGCGGACGCGTCGCTGGTCGACGAGGTCATTCTCTATATGGCCGGAACGCCCGGCGATGATGTGGCGATGGCGACCATTGCCCGGCAGCTCGGCCCTGTGGCGCTTTCGCTCGTCGACCGGCGGTCGATGGGCGGCGATACCATGTGGCGGCTTCACCGCGCGTGAGGCAAAGGAAGGACGCTTAGGCGATGTTTACCGGATTGATTACGGATGTCGGTGAGGTCATCGGCACGTCGGATGGCACGTTCACGCTGCGCACGGCTTATGCGCTCAGGCCGGACGATGCCGGTATCTCGATCTGCTGCAACGGCGTCTGCCTGACCGCGACCTCGATCAAGCCTCTTGCGACCGGCGCGGAGTTCTCGGTCGATGTTTCGAACGAGACGCTGGCAAAAACGACGCTGTCGGACTGGGCAACCGGCAGCTGCGTTAATCTGGAGCGCTCGCTGAAGGCAGGCGACGAGCTTGGCGGTCATATTGTCTCCGGCCACGTCGACGGGGTGGCCAAGATCGTCAGCATCACTCAGGATGGCGCCAGCAAACGCTTTCTTTTCGAAGCGCCGGAGCATTTGTCACGCTATATTGCGCCGAAGGGTTCGGTCGCCCTCGACGGCACGTCGCTGACCGTGAATGAGGTTTCGGAAAACCGCTTCGGCGTTAATCTCATTCCGCACAGCTTGACGGTCACGACATGGGGCGGCAAAACCCCCGGCGATCTGGTCAACCTCGAAGTCGATGTCTTCGCCCGCTACGTCGCGCGGCTCATGGAGTTTCGTATCTGATGTCGGGATCGACACATCTGCAGACGACGCCAACCGGCAGCGTGCTGTCGCCGATCGAAGAGATCGTCGAAGACATGCAGAATGGCCGCATGGTCATTCTGGTGGACGCGGAAGACCGCGAGAACGAGGGCGACCTCATCATTCCGGCGCAAATGGCGACGCCGGACGCCGTCAACTTCATGGCCAAGCATGGCCGCGGACTTGTCTGCCTGACGTTGACGCAGGCGCGGGCGCAGGAACTGCATCTGGATTTCATGGTGCGCTCGAACGGCTCGCGCAACCGGACCGCGTTCACGCAATCGATCGAAGCGCGCGAGGGCATTTCCACCGGCATTTCGGCGTTCGACCGTGCGCGCACCATCGCGACGGCAATCGACACGACCAAGGGCGCGGGTGATATCGTCTCTCCTGGCCATGTCTTTCCGCTGATCGCGCGTGAAGGCGGCGTTCTCGTTCGCGCCGGTCACACCGAAGCGTCGATCGATCTCGCGAAGCTCGCGGGACTTTATCCGGCAGCCGTCATCTGTGAAATCATGAACGACGACGGCACGATGGCGCGCATGGACGATCTGGCGCGCTTCGCCAAGGTGCACGGGCTGAAGATCGGCGCCATCGAAGACCTGATCGCCTACCGGCTGAAGAATGACCGCATCGTCAAGCGCGTTGCCAAGACCGAGATTGAAACGGCGGTCGCGGGCGCCTTCGATCTCTACGTCTATGAGACGACGTCGGAACCGGCCGAGCATCTGGCGCTGGTCAAGGGAAATATTGCGAAGGGCGGACCGGTTCTGGTTCGCGTCCACGCCGTCAACATGATGAGCGACGTGCTCGGCGTCGACGGGCGCAGCGAAGCCGGTTCTGTTATCGACCAAGCCATGCGTGCGGTCGAAGCGGAGGGGCGCGGCGTCATCGTTCTCATTCGCGATTTGCGGCCGAGATCCATGACGGAGTGGGTGTCGGCGCGGCAAGATCCAGGCACGGGCCGGGAATTGAACAAAGAGCGGCGGCAAGTCGAGATCGGCATCGGCTCGCAAATCCTGTCCGACCTTGGCGTCAAGGATATGGTGTTGATGTCGTCGTCGCCGCAGCACGTCTATGTCGGCCTCGAGGCCTTCGGCCTGCACGTCACCGGCACACGCAAAATCGAGTAGCACCGACATGGTTCAGAAATCGCCAAGCGCACAGACGGATGAAAAGAGTGCGCCTCATCTTCGCGCGCACATCCTCATCATTGAGGCGCCTTTTTACGATGATATTTCCAGCCTGCTCGCGGAAGGTGCGGTTGCGGAATGCGAACGGCGCGGCATGACGTATGAACGCATCGTCGTTCCGGGGGCTCTGGAGATTCCGCAGGTTCTCGCCGCCGCTGCTGCGGCGCGCGCCGCCGGACGCAAGACGTTCGATGGCGCCGTTGCACTCGGCTGCGTGATCCGGGGCGAGACCGGGCATTACGATATCGTGTGCAACAATGCCAATCACTGGATGATGGATATCGCCCTGCGCAACGAGGTTCCGGTAGGCAACGCCATTCTGACGGTCGATACGCGCGAGCAGGCCATTGCGCGCGCCGAAGGCGGCATTGCGGGCAAGGGCGGCGACGCGGTGCGCGCCTGCGCGCGGCTGATCGAGACGAAGCGCGCCTTCTGGGGAGCGCCCGCATGATGGCGGAGGATAAACCGAAGCCCAGCGAGATCACGGCGCGAACGGCAGCGCGCATCGCGGCCGTGCAGGCACTCTATCAGATGGACCTCGCGGGCACCGATCTCAACGACGTCATTGCCGAATTCCTGAATGAACGCCTGTCGGGCGACAACCGCGATGAAATGCTCGCAGGCGCCGATCGCGTGTTTTTCGCGGACATCCTGCGCGCCGTCGTGCGCCGGCAGCGCGAGATCGATCCGATGATCGATGAGCAGCTCGCGGTCGGGTGGCGGTTGGTGCGCGTTGATTCCATACTAAGGGCAATTCTGCGCGGTGGAGCGGCCGAGCTTATCGACCGTTACGATGTTCCGGCGCGCGTCGCTATCAGCGAATATGTCAACGTCGCCCGCGTTTTCTTTGACGAAGAAGAGCCGCGCGTCGTCAACGGCATCCTCGACAAGCTTGCGCGGCGCCTCAGAACCAGCGAATTCGAAAAAAAGCCGGTAACGCCTTCGCAAGGCGGCGCCTAGCCTCGAGGCAACTGAAATGCCCGGGAAGTCCTTCGAGCGAGACGGCGACGGCTCACGGGTCGGAAACGAGACCGAGCTGATCCAGACCTATCTTGCGCCGCTTGCGGAAGGCATGGCCGGAGCATTCGGATTGGCGGACGATGCGGCGGTTCTGCGGCCCGCGTCCGGATGCGATCTCGTTTTCAGCAGCGATCCGATCATCGCGGGCGTGCATTTTTTTGCTGACGACCGGCCCGCCGATATCGCGTGGAAGGCGCTCGCCTGCAACGCTTCGGACATGGCGGCGAAGGGTGCGGTACCGCTGGCTTATCTTTTGACGCTGGCGTTGCCGGAAGCGCCGGAACGCGCCTGGATCGCGGCGTTCGCGGATGGTTTGCGTGCGGCGCAATCGGCATTCGGCTGCAAGCTGATCGGCGGCGACACCGACCTGACGCCGGGGCCGCTGTCGATCGGGATCACGATCATAGGTTCAGTTCCGGCAGGCAAGTTTATTCCCCGGCACGGCGCCAAGGCTGGAGATCATGTCTTCGTCTCAGGCACGATCGGTGACGCCGCGCTCGGCTTGGCGCTTCGCCGTGAGCCGTCTCTGTTCAGCGAGCTGACGATTGCCGACCACGCGTTTCTGCTCGATCGATATTTGCGGCCGAGGCCGCGTCTCGCGCTTGCCGATGCCGTTCGCAGGCATACGCGGGCCGCGCTCGATATTTCCGATGGGCTGATGAAGGATTTGTCCCGGCTGGCGGGTTCTTCGCTCGGGATTGCGCTGAAGTTCGATGCGATTCCGCTGTCGTCACCTGTGCGCGCCGCGCTCGCTGCCGACCCAAAAGTCCGGGACAGCATTCTCAGCGGCGGCGATGACTATGAACTCCTCGTTGCCGTGCCTCCTGAGGCGGCCGAGCAGTTTCTCGCGAGTGCCGGAAAATTAGGCATTGATGTCCACGACATCGGCGTTCTTAATGCGAACGTCCCGACCGTGGCGCTCGATTCATCGGGCGAACCGATCACGCTACGTCGTCCAGGTTATGACCATTTCTCGCGATAGCTCCTCGCCTGGCGGCGGGATTGCAACACAGCTGTGCATTTCTTTGTAGAGCGGCAATGTGCAGGGCTTGGTAAAGCGTCACGCTTTGGCCATATGGCTCATGCCATTTTCACAAAGTGGCCTAAATGGCACGCGGCATCATCTGGCCGCCAAGTCGGGCAAAGGATTGCTGCCCGCACATCGTTGATCGACCATCGGCTAATTGCAGGAAGGCGGGGCAAGAGGAATGAAGGTTTTCCTTTCGACAGCGCGGTATCGGGAAACGTTCCTGAGAGGCGCCGTTACCAGTGCGATTCTTGCCTTCGTTCAGATATGCCCGCAGTTCGTGATGTCGAGCCAGGCGCAAATGACGCTCTGGGATCAAATCCAGGGATCGCTTTCCGGCGGCAGCACGGAGCCTGCTCCAGTGCGCAAGAAAGAGCCTCTTCAGGATCTGAGGCCGGATTCGACGCCCTGGCGCAGCGATGCGATGATCAATGCCATTTCGGGCGCGATCGAGCGTTATCAGAGCATCGTCGACAGCGGCGGCTGGCCGGTCGTTCCGCCCGGCCGCATGATGCGGTCCGGCGAGGATGATCCGCGCGTGCCCATTCTGCGGAAGCGTCTGCGCATCTCGGGCGATATGCCGGCCAAAGGCTCCTATTACGATTCAGAGACGTTCGATTCGGAGCTGGAAGAGGGCGTGAAGCGCTTTCAGCGCCGGCACGGCATCCGCATCACGGGCCGGATCGAGCAATCCGTCTATCCGGTGCTCAATACGACGGCGGCCGAGCGGCTGGCGCAGCTGAAGATCAACCTACAGCGTGTGCAGGCTCTGATGCACGGCATCGAGGATCGCTATGTCCTCGTCAACGTGCCCGCCTTCCAGCTCGAGGCTGTCGACAAGTACGAGGTGCAGTTGCGCCATCGCGTCATCGTCGGCCGTCCGCAGCGGCAGACGCCAGACGTGCGCGCGATGATCAAGGCGCTGAACTTTTTCCCCTACTGGCGTGTGCCGGATAGCGTCGCGACGCTCGATCTGGTTCCGCGCCTGAAGCAGGAGCCCGGCTATCTCGCGGACGAAGGCATCCGCGTCTACAATGGCGTCAACGGGCCTGAGCTCAATCCCGCTACGGTCGATTGGAGCGCGCCGCAGGTGGCGAGCTACAAGTTCAAGCAGGACCCCGGCGACAAGAACGCGCTGGGTCTTTTGCGCATCGACATGTCGAACGAGTTCGGCGTCTACATGCACGACACGCCGATGAAGAATCTGTTCGATCAGCAGAGCCGCCCTTTCAGCGCCGGTTGCGTCCGTGTGCAGAACGTTTTCGATCTCGGCGACTGGATCGCCCATAACGAGCCCGGCTGGGATCAGCCTGGCCGCGTGCGTGACACGCTGGCGGTCGGACAGCCGATGGAATTGAAGCTGTTACACCCGATCCCGGTCTACTTCGCCTATTTCACCGCGTGGGCGGAACCGTCGAATGGGCGCGTCGAATTCCGTCCCGATATCTATGGGCGCGACGGAGCTGCCTTGCAGACCGCCTATCAGCGTGACAACGACGATGCGCCTCCGGCAACGGCGGCGGCGGCACTGGCGCCCTGAGGATCAGCCGAACTGAGGTCAGCGCTCGAGGCTCGACAGCGGTAGGGGCCGGCTGACGACCTCGCGCAGGACGAAGCTTGACCGGAGCCGCGCGACACCTGGTAGCCGCGACAGCTGTTCCTTATGGATGCGCTCGAAATTGGCAAGATCGCGGGTGAGCACCGTGATGGTGTAGTCGTCCTCGCCGGACATCATATGGCAGGAGATGATCGACGGCGCGGCGGCGGCGGCCTTCTCGAAGGCTGCCAGCAGCTCTTCGTTCTGGCTTTTCAGGCTGATTTGCACGATCGCCATCATCGTCAGTCCAAGCGCCGACTTGCTGACCTGAGCCTGGTATCCGCTGATGACGCCGCGCTCCTCAAGCGTGCGGATGCGGCGCGCAATGGCTGTCGCGGATAGGGGTACGTGCTCGGCAAGCTCCACCTGCGACCGGCGCCCGTCCGCCAGAAGAGCCGTCAGAATTGCACGATCCAAGGCATCAAGGCTGTTAGGCGACATTTTTCTGCGCCATCTAAAGAATGAACGCATAATATCTGCGCAGAAATTCACGCCAGCAAGCGAAATTGCTGGGTAATCGCGCCTCGCCTGTGACATTCTACGCCGTAGAATAAAACTCGTCCGTGCTGACGGGAGCACACCATGCGGATCGGCATTCCGACTGAGATCAAAAGCGACGAATTCCGCGTCGGGCTCGTACCGGGGTCCGTGCGCGAGCTGGTCGCTCACGGGCACGAGGTCATCGTCCAGGCGGGAGCGGGGGCCGGAATTTTTGCCGATGATGCGACCTACGCCAAAGCCGGGGCGCGTGTCGCTGCGACCGCCGAAGACGTCTTTCGCGATGCCCAGATGATCGTGAAGGTGAAGGAGCCGCAGGCCGAAGAATGGAAGCGGCTCAGGCTGGATCAGATCCTCTTCACCTATCTGCATCTCGCGCCAGACCCGCAGCAGGCTATCGGACTGATGCAATCGGGCGTCGCCGCGATCGCCTATGAAACCGTGACCGATGCCAGAGGCGGGTTGCCCTTGCTCGCGCCGATGAGCGAGGTTGCAGGCCGCCTGTCGATCGAGGCCGCGGCTATCGCCTTGCGCCGGCCGGCGGGCGGACGCGGCGTGCTGCTCGGCGGAGTTCCCGGCGTTAAACCAGCCAAGGTGATCGTGCTCGGCGGTGGCGTCGTCGGCACGCATGCGGCGAGAATGGCGGCGGGCCTCGGCGCTACGGTGTCCGTCATCGACAAATCGCTGCCGCGTCTGCGCCAGCTCGACGAGTTGTTCGAAGGCCGCATCGTCACGCTCGATGCGACGATGGAGACGATCGAAAGTGAAGTTCTGAGCGCCGACGTCGTCATCGGCGCGGTGCTCGTCGCCGGAGCCAGCGCGCCGAAGCTCGTCAAGCGCGAGATGCCCAAAGACATGAAGAAGGGCGCGGTGCTGGTTGACGTCTCAATCGACCAGGGCGGTTGCTTCGAGACCTCGCACCCGACGACGCACGCGCATCCGACGTTCGAGGTCGACGGCGTCATCCATTATTGCGTGGCCAACATGCCTGGCGCGGTGCCGGTCACCTCGGCGCAGGCGTTGAACAACGCGACGCTGCCGTTCGTGGTTAAGCTCGCCGACAAGGGGCTCGCAGCCTTCGATCGCGATCCGCATCTTGCCGCTGGGCTCAACGTCAAGGAAGGACGGATTACGCATCCCGCGGTTGCCGCCTCACTCGGCTTCGATAGCCTTGACGGCTCGCGCTCCTTTCGCGTCGCTGCGGAATAAAGATTGAGACCCCCGTGCCGCCGGATCCCTCACCGGCGGCCATCCCGCCGGCCGCTCCTCCCCCCGGAGCGGCCGGCTCTTTTTTGGCCGCTGAAAGGTTTGGTGCGCGTTCGTTGGCGCTGCGCGGGCAAGCCCGAGTGTCGGCTCAGGTCGCTGCCTTCAGAACTTTCGTGAAGATGTCGAAAAGCTGATCGATCTCATCTTTCGAGATGATCAGCGGTGGCGACAAGGCGATGATGTCGCCGGTCTGCCGGACGAGAAGCCCTTGCTCGAAGGCCTGCACGAAGCGATCGAACGCTCGCTTGCCGGGCTGCGCGGGGTCGGGTTCGAACTCGACCGCGCCGATGAGACCGATGTTGCGGATGTCGATGACGTGCGGCAGGCCTTTCAACGCATGGAGCCGCTGCTCCCAATAGGGTGCAAGCTCGGCGGCGCGTGTCAGCAGGCCTTCCTCGACGAACGTATCGAGCGTGCCGATCGACGCCGCGCACGCCATCGGATGGCCCGAATACGTGTAGCCGTGGAAGAAATCTATCATCCACTCGGGGCCGTTCATGAACGCATCGTGGATGTGCGATTTGACGAACACGGCGCCCATCGGGATCGTGCCGTTGGTGATGGCCTTCGCGGCCGTGATGAGGTCCGGCGAAATATCGAAATAGTCCGAGGCGAACGGCGTGCCGAGCCTGCCGAACGCGGTGATGACCTCGTCGGCGATCAGCAGGATGTCGTGCTTCCGGCAAATCGCCTCGAGCCGTTTCAGATAGCCCTTGGGCGGGATCAGCACGCCCGTTGAGCAGGCGACCGGCTCGACGATGACGGCCGCAATGGTCGACGCATCGTGCAAGGTCACGAGGCGTTCGAGTTCATCAGCGAGTTCCGCGCCGTATTGCGGCTCGCCGCGCGTAAAGGCATTGCGCGACAGGTCGTGCGTGTGGCGCAGATGATCGACGCCGCCGACGAGCGTCCCGAACATCTTGCGGTTGCCGCCGATACCGCCGACGGACGTGCCGCCGAAGTTGACGCCGTGATAGCCGCGCTCGCGGCCGATCAGCCGAACTTTCGCGCCGTTGCCCTTGGCGCGGTGATAAGCGATCGCCATCTTGAGCGCCGTCTCGACCGACTCAGAACCCGAGTTGGTGAAGAAGACGTGCTCGAAACCTTTCGGCGCGATCGCGGTCAGACGGTTCGCGAGCTCGAATGCGCGCGTATGTCCCATCTGAAACGTGCCGGCGAAATCGAGCGTCTCAGCTTGCCGCTTAATAGCCTCGACGATTTTCGGCCGGCAGTGCCCGGCATTGACGCACCAAAGTCCCGATGTTCCATCGAGGACGCGGCGACCGTCGTCGGTGACGTAGTGAACGCCCTTGGCCTCGACGAACAGGCGCGGTGCTTTCTTGAATTGCCGATTGGCCGAAAACGGCATCCAGAACGCCGCGAGGTCGTTGGGCTTCGTCTGTATGTTCATGGAAGAAAAGTCCCTTGTTGGCACCTGGCGACTGTCCTTTGGAGAGCCGGACGCCAAGTGCGAAAGATTTGTTGCGCCTGACGACTCTCGTTCCGGGAGCCGGCCGCCAGGCGAGGACGTGTTGCAATCAAGCGACTTTGGCGACAGCGTCCGTCAGCGCGGCTTCGAAAACGTCCATGCCCTCGCGGACAAGATCATCGGTCGCCGTCAGGGGGACGAGAAAGCGGATGACGTTGCCGTACGTGCCGCACGACAGCAGGATCAGCCCGCGCTCGCTGGCGGCCTTGAGCAAAGCGCTCGTCAGTTCCGGCGCCGGTTCTCCGCTCGCCTTGTCCTTGACGAGTTCCACCGCGCACATGGCGCCGAGGCCGCGCACGTCGCCGATGCAATTGAGGTTCGAATTATTCTGAAGCGATGCGCAGCGATCCATGATGATCTTGCCGATCGCGTTGGCGCGGTCGCAGAGCTTTTCGTTTTCGATCACATCGAGCACGGCGTGAGCCGCCGCGCACGCAATCGGATTGCCTGCGTATGTGCCGCCCAATCCACCGGGGCTGGAGGCATCCATCACGTCGGCGCGACCAACGATGGCCGAGAGCGGAAGGCCGCCCGCGAGCCCCTTCGCCATGGTCACGACATCGGCTTTGACGCCGAAGTGCTCCATCGCGAACAGCTTGCCGGTTCTCGCGAAGCCGGTCTGGATTTCATCGGCGATCAGGAGGATGCCGTGGTCGTCGCAGAGCTTTCTGAGCGCGACCATGAAATCCTTCGGCACGATGTTGAAGCCGCCTTCGCCCTGCACCGGCTCGATGATGATTGCGGCAATGCTCGACGGATCGGCCGTGTGCTTGAACAGAGACTTCAGGCTCTGCAGGCTCTGCTCGGTGCTGACGCCGTGATAGAGGTTCGGGAACTCCACGTTATAAATGTCAGAAGGGAACGGTCCGAAGCCCTTCTTGTAGGGAACGACCTTGCCGGTCAGCGCCATGCCCATGAGGGTGCGGCCATGGAAGCCGCCAGCAAACGAGATGATGCCCGGTCGGCCTGTGAATGCGCGCGCCACCTTGACGGCGTTTTCGACAGCTTCGGCGCCGGTCGAGGCGAGCATTGTTTTCGCGGCGCCCGGAACCGGCGCGATGGCGTTCAGCCGCTCGGCGAGGGTGATGTAATTTTCATATGGCGTCACCTGGAAGCAGACGTGGCTGAAGGCTTTCAGCTGCTCTTCTATGGCTGCGATCAGGCGCGGGTGCTGATGCCCGGTGTTGACCACCGCGATGCCCGCGCCGAAGTCAATGTAGCGCTTGCCGTCCTCGCTCCAGATTTCGGCGTTCTTCGCGGTCTTGGCGAAAATCTGCGTGACGTTGCCGACGCCGCGCGGAACGGCTGCGACGCGGCGGGCCTGGAGTTCGGCTGAAGTAGCCATGTTCGTCCCTTCGATGAGGCTGCAGAAATTCGACGCTAGCCGGTGATGCCGCCGAGGCAGAGGAATTTCGTTTCGAGATATTCGTCCAATCCTTCCTGCGCGCCTTCGCGGCCAAGACCGGATTGCTTGACGCCGCCGAAGGGCGCGACCTCGTTGGAAAAGAGGCCTTCGTTGACGCCGACCATTCCGGATTCCAATGCCTCCGCGACGCGCCAGGCGCGCGCAATGTCCTGGCTGAACAGGTAAGCGGCGAGACCGTAAGGCGTGTCGTTGGCGATGCGGATCGCGTCGGCTTCGGTTCCGAAACGAATGATCGACGCCACCGGCCCGAATATCTCTTCGTTGGCGATCGCCATGCTCGGCTCGACGCCGGTGACGACGGTCGGGGAGAAAAAGAGTGGCCCGTTCGCGTTGGGTTTGCCGCCAAGCTCGATTTTCGCGCCGTGCGCGGTCGCGTCAGCGAGTAGCGATTTCACCTTTGCGATGGCGTCGGCGTTGATCAGTGGGCCGACGGTCGATTTTGGATCGCGGCCCGGCGCGACGTGAAGTTTCGCAATCTCGCCTTTGAGCGCCGCGACGAAGCGATCGTAGATGCCTGATTGCACGAGAATGCGATTGGCGCAGACACATGTTTGTCCGGCGTTGCGGAATTTCGATGCCATCGCGCCCGCGACGGCGCGATCGAGATCGGCATCGTCGAACACCAGGAGCGGGGCATTGCCGCCAAGCTCGAGGGTCAATTTCTTGATGGTGTCGGCGGATTGGCGATAGAGAATTCTGCCGACTTCGGTTGACCCGGTGAAGGTCAGCTTGCGGACGCGCGCATCCGCCGTCAGCGCCTTGCCGACGCCTGCGGCGTCTTGCGTCGTGATGACGTTCAGGACACCCGGCGGAACGCCCGCGTCGACTGCGAGCTTGGCGACGGCCAGCGCGCAGAGCGGGGTTTCTTCCGACGGCTTGACGATGATCGTGCAGCCGGCCGCTAGGGCGGATGCAACTTTTCGCGTGATCATCGCAATCGGAAAATTCCACGGTGTGATCGCGGCGCACACGCCGATCGGCTGCTTGATCGTGACGTAGCGCCGCGAGGCTGCGGTGGTCGGGATCGTATGGCCGTAGGCGCGCTTGCCTTCCTCGGCAAACCACTCGATGAACGACGCGCCGTAAGCGACTTCGCCGCGCGCTTCGCCAAGAGGTTTGCCCTGTTCGGCGGTCATCAGTTGCGCCAGCGCTTCGGTTTCGGCGAGGATCAGCTCATACCAGCGCCGCAGAATTACGCCGCGTTCTTTCGCGGGCTTTGCGGACCAAGCCGGAAACGCCTTGTACGCAGCGTCGATGGCGCGCTGGGCGTCAGCCGGCGTCATATCCGGAACGTCTGCGAGCTTGTCGCCGGTCGCCGGATCGAGAACAGGAAACGTCTTTTTCGACGTCGCCCATTCTCCGTCGATGAGCGCCGCGGTCGGAAAAGCCGCTGTCGTTTTAGCATTCATGCCAGTTACTCCGGATGCTCAGAGCGTGATCGAAACCGATTTGAGATCGGCATATTTGTGGAGCGCATGCAGCGAGCGATCGCGTCCGAAGCCCGACTGCTTGAAGCCGCCGAACGGCATCGTGAGATCGCAGCTGTCCCAGCCGTTGATCCAGACGAGGCCGGCGCGGATTTCGCGCGCGGCGCGATGGGCGAGCGAGATGTCTTTCGTCCACAATCCGGCGGCGAGGCCGTAGTTCGTGTCGTTGGCGATGCGGATCGCGTCGTCCGCTTCCTTGAAACGCGTGACGGCGAGGACAGGACCGAAGACTTCTTCGCGCGCCAGAGTATTCTCGGGCTTCACGCGATCGAAGACCGTCGGCTCGACGTAAAAGCCGCCGCTGTCGGTGCGCGCGCGGTTGCCGCCGAGGGCCAGCGCATCGCCCTCGCGCTTGGCCGTCTCAATGTAGCGCAGCGCCGTCTTCATCTGCTCTTCGCTCGCCATGGAACCGGTTGTTGTCGCGGGTTCGAGCGGATCACCGGCGACGATCTTGCGCGCAACCGCCAGCAGCCGGTCGACGAATTGATCCGCGATGTCCTGCTGCACGAGGAGCCGCGAACCGGCGGTGCAAACCTGTCCAGAATTATAGAAGATGCCCCATGCCGCCTGGGTCGCGGCTTTGTCGAGATCGGGACAATCGGCGAAGATGATATGCGGAGACTTGCCGCCGAGTTCGAGGCTGACGCGCTTCAAATTACTCTGGCCAGAATACTGCATGAGCAGCTTGCCGACGGCGCCGGACCCCGTGAACGCGATCATGTCAACGTCGCCATGAAGTGCGAGCGCCTTACCGGCTTCGGCGCCGAAACCCGGCAGGACATTCAGAACGCCGGGCGGCAGTCCCGCTTCGAGCGCCAGCTCGCCGATTTTCAACGCGGTCAGTGGGGACTGCTCCGCCGGTTTCAGGATGACGGAATTGCCCATCGCCAGTGCCGGCGCGATCTTCCACATCGCCATCAGAAGCGGGAAATTCCACGGCACGATGGCGGCGACGACGCCCAGCGGCTCATGGACGGCAAACGAGAACCGGTCGGGTGCTTCGGGGCCGACTTCTCCGTAAATTTTATCCAGCGCTTCGGCGTAATAGGCGACGGTACGGATCGAACCCGGAATGTCGACTTTGAGCGCATCCGTAATCGGCTTGCCGACGTCGAGACTTTCGAGCACCGCAAGCTGCTCGGCATCGCGCCGCATGAGGTCCGCGAGCTTGAACAGCACGCGCTTCTTGTCGCGATAGTGCAGCTTGCGCCACTGTCCGTCGTCGAAGGCGCGGCGTGCGCTTTTGACGGCGGCATCGACGTCGGCGGCATCGCACTGAGCAATGTGATTCAGCACGCGGCCGTTGCGTGGCGTCACGTTGGGGAAGGTTTTTCCGGATGCGCTCGCCCGGAGCTTGCCGTCGATGACCGCTTCACCCGGAAGCTTCAGCGAACCGGCAAGCGCTTCGAAGTGTGCGAGCGAGGTCATGACACGAACCCTTATGCTATTTGAGCGTACCAGGCATGGTCGAGCGAGGTCACTACGCGCTCGAATTCGGTGCGTTCGGTTTGCTTCAATGAATAGTAGACCTTTTGGAATTCGGCGCCGAACGCATCGCGGACAACATCGGACGCGCGAAACCGTTCGAGCGCGTTGAACCAGATCGTCGGCAGCTCGGGCGCGGGGGTGCCGTTGACGTCGCCGTTCGCCATCGGTCCCGGCTCGACCTTATTGGCGATGCCGTGGCGCATTCCGGCGAGGATCGCGGCAAGGACGAGGTATGGATTGGCGTCAGCGCCTGCGACGCGATGCTCGACGCGCGTTCCGGGGCCCGTTGCGCGCGGAATGCGCAGCGCGACGTTGCGATTGTTCAATCCCCAGTGCGCCGTCAGCGACACGTAATTTTTCGGCACGTAACGACGATAGGCATTCGCCGACTGCGCCCAGATGGCCATGAAATCGGACATCGTCGATTGCAGGCCGCCGATGGCATTGCGGAAGAGGGGAGAGATCGGATCGCCCGCGAAAACGTTTTGGCCGTTCTTGTCGATCAGGCTCGCGTGCAGGTGCATGCCCGAACCCGGCCAGTCGTGATGCGGCTTGGCCATGAACGTCGCTTCGAGGCCATGCGCTTTGGCAGCGGCCTTGATGGCGCGTTTCAGGAGCAGCGCATCGGTCGCGGCGGAGACGGCATCCGCCTTGTGCTTCAGATTGATTTCAAATTGTCCAGGTCCCGACTCCTGCATCACGGCGTCGATCGGCAGACCTTGAACGTCGGCGATTTTGTAGATCGTGTCGATGAACGGCGCGAGGGCGTCGATCTCGTCGAACTGGAACGTCATCGGACGTTCGGGATCGTCTGAAATGCCGTCCGGCGTTTCGAGCTTGAATGCGCCGTTCGCTTGCGGCTTCGTCACGTAGAATTCGAGTTCGACCGCGACGACCGGCGTCTGACCCTGGGCCGCAAACGCTGCGACCTGCTTTGCAAGAACGCCGCGCGGGCAGAGATCGTCCGGTTCCGTCACCGAAATAACAGCCTGCGCGTGGCGTCCGTCGCCGACGGGCACCGCGCGCAACGAGCCCGCAAGAATGCGGAACGGCACGTCGGGATCGCCTGTTTCCCAGAGCCGTCCGGTTTCCTCGATGCAATTGCCGCGCGGGTCCATCACGAACACCGTCGAGGGGATCATCAGTCCGTTCTTCGCGACGCCTGCGATGCCGTCGCGCCGGAAGCGCTTGCCGCGCGGAATGCCGTTGATGTCGAACAGGATGAGATCGATCCAGGTGACGCCTGGATTGGCTGCGAGGAAAGCTTCTGTTTCATCGACTGTGATGTAGGTATTGCTCATGCGGCGCGGCCCTTGGACGTGCGAACTCTGGCGGCGTCGCCGAAGCGGCGAAACAGGGCGATCGACGCGGGATTGTTTTTCGGCCGCCATTCCGGATGCCACTGAACGCCCAGGGAAAACGCATTGCCGGCGGGCGCGCGAATGGCTTCGACGAGGCCGTCTTCGGCGAAGGCCTCAGCAACCAGCGGGTTGGCGAGCTTGTTGATGCCCTGCCAATGCAGCGAGTTTACCGTCAGCAGGTCTTGTCCGAGCCAGGATTTGAGTTCGCCCGCGAGACGGACTTTGTGCTTCGGGCCAAACTTTATGTCGAAGTCTTCGTCCGTCGGCTCGCGGTGATCCTGGTGGCCGTCGACGATGTGCACGGCCTGATGCAGCGTGCCGCCGAGCGCGACGTTGAGCTCCTGAAAGCCACGGCAGATCGCAAACAGCGGCAACTTGCGTTCGACGGCCGAGCGGATCAGCGGCAGCGTGACAGCATCGCGATCGCGGTCGACGGTCGCGGGATCGAGCGGCTCTTCATCGCCATAATGCTTGGGCTCGACGTTCGACAGGCTGCCCGGAAGCAGAATGCCGTCGGCGATATCGAGCACCGCGCAGATGTCCGCCATGCTCTGACCAAGGGGAACGAGCAGCGGCTGGCAGTCGGCGACTTCGGCGACGGCCGCCGAATACTTTCGCCCGACGGCATCGAACGTCAGGCCGCCGATCGACTTGCTGCAGCTCGGTATGACAACGATCGGACGGGTCATGCCGTCAATTCTCCTTTGACATCCTGAAGGGTTTTGTTGAGTGCGCTTTCGATCACCGCGCTCGCTTCCTCGAACTGGGCGTCGGTCCAGATCAGCGGCGGCGCGCAGACCATCGTGTCGTAGACCGCGCGCATGATGAAGCCTTCGCGGAAGAAGTGATCGCGGCAGATGAGGCCGATGCGGCCGGGATCGGAAAAGCGCCGTCGCGTTTTCTTGTCGGCGACAAGCTCGATCGCGCCCATCATGCCGATGGAGCGGGCCTCGCCGACAAGGGGATGATCCTTGAAACGCGAGAGCATGCGTGCGAGCGCCGGGCCGGTGGTCTCGCGAACGCGCGGGACGAGGTGGTCGCGCTCCATGATTTCAAGATTTTTAAGAGCGACGGCGCACGCGACCGGATGACCCGAGAACGTGTAGCCGTGGTTGAAGTCGTCGTTCTCGGCCATCAGCGCCTCGACGATCGTGTCGCCGACGAGCACGCCGGAGAGCGGCACATATCCGGATGTCGCGGCTTTCGCGAATGTGATGAGATCGGGGCGGATGCCGTAATATTCGGACCCGAACCATGTGCCCAATCGGCCGAAGCCGGTGATGACTTCGTCCGCAAGCAGCAGAATTCCGTACTTATCGACGATGCGCTGCACTTCCGGCCAATAGCTATCTGGCGCGATCTTGACGCCGCCCGCGCCTTGCACGGGCTCGCCGGCGAAGGCTGCGACGTTCTCCGGGCCGCAGCGCAGGATTTCGTCTTCGAGAGCGCGCGCGGCGCGCAGGCCGAACTCTTCCGGGCTCTCGCCGGTGAAGGAGTCGCCATACCAGTACGGGTCCATCACGTGACGGAAGCCTTCGTAAACCGGATAGCTGTGCTGGTGCACGTGGCTCATGCCGCCCATCGAGCCCGCGGCGATCGTCGAGCCGTGATAGGCATTCTTGCGGCTGATGATGATGCGCCGTTTCGGTTCGCCTTTCAGCACCCAATAATGGCGGATGAGGCGGATCGCGGTATCGTTCGATTCCGATCCGGAGGAACCGAAGAAAACTTGATTGAGGTGAGTGGGTGCCAGTTCGGCGAGCTTGCGCGAAAGCTCGACGACGGGCGGATGCGTCGTCTTGAAGAACGTATTGTAGAACGGCAGTTCCATGATCTGGTCGTAGGCGGCTTGCGCGAGTTCCTTGTTGCCGTAGCCGATGTTCGTCGTCCAAAGGCCTGCCATCCCGTCGAGGATGCGGTTGCCCTCGCTATCGATGACATAAGCGCCTTCACCTTTCACAATGACGCGTGGGCCGGGAGCCGCGCGCAGCGTCTGGTGTGTCGTGAACGGATGCAGGTGGTGCTGTGAATCGAGCTGTTGGATCTGCGCGGTCTGAAGCCGGTTTGACACGGGTTTTTCTCCAGCAATTTGAGAGGCCAGGAGGCATAGCGGTCGGCTGGATGCGCTTATTCAGTGCGGTGTGTAACCGATGCGGGCGCAAAGCCTTAGAAGCTCGCGTTTGGCGTGAGGTCGAGGCGCAATCCATGCCGGTCGTACGCCCCTCGAAATGCGGTGCGAAAAACCGAACGGCAATCGGATCAGCGCCGATACCATCAATGCGAGTTCCAAGAAAAGTAGACCATCGGCGGTCTAGCCGGCCGCCGGGCAAACGGTAGAAGTAGTCTTTACACGCTCTGGGATAAGAAGGAATACTCTACACCGTAGAAGTGTCAAGGGGCCTATCGGCATGGCAGACTTGAGACCCAAGGTACGACGACGTTTTGATAAGCAGGCCATTCTCGAAGCGGCATTTGAACTGTTCGCTGAAGAAGGAGAATCCGGCTTTTCCATCCGCAAGCTCGCCGCTTCCGTCGGCATCGATCCGATGACGGTGCTGCATCACTTCCGCTCGAAGGACGAACTCTTGAGGGCGCTGGCCGACCATGCCGTGTGTGGGGTCGAGATTCCGCTCGCGACCGCAAGCTGGCAGAACGATCTCAAAGCCGTCGCCAATACGTTCCGGTCGCTGGCGCACCGGTATCCGCGCGTCTTCCATTTGCATTTTCGCTACCATGCGACCGGCCCCGCCGATCATGTCGCGAGCGAGATCGTCTACTGCGCGATGCGGCGCGCCGGTCTTTCCGATGACCGGGCGGCGGGCCTCGGCCTCGCATTCTATGCGTTCGTGCTCGGTTTCGCGCTGGCGGAAGCCGAGGGGTTGCTGCGTCCGATCAATGAAGCCGACGAGGCGGAACTCGATGCGCTCGATGCCGGAGCCTACAAGGCGACCCGCGCACTCATTCCGGCGCTCAAGGCGCTCGATCCGGACTTGGCTTTCAGCGCGTCGATGGACGCGTTCATCGCGGGCGTCGCCAGCTCCACGGGCCGGCGTTGAACGCTGGCGCATCCTACTGCTGAAGCAGCGTTGCGATAGAGCCGCCTGAGGGGCAGCGCGGCTCCAAAGTCGCGCTCCGCATTCCACATGTGCCGTTACGATGGGCGGTTGCTACTGAAGCGGTCTGGCCTTGGCGACGAGATCTTGTGTCGGTTCCAGCCGATAGAGCGAAGCCTCGGTACCGTCGGTCAGAAGGTAGATGAAGCCGTCTGGAGAAATCGCGACGTCGCGAATGCGGCCGATCTTGTCGTGAAAGTAGCGGCGCTCGCGGGTCACGACGCCGTTCGTCACTTCGAGGCGGATCAGGCATTGTCCGACCAGCGTGCCGACCAGGAAGTTGCCCTGCCAGTCGTCCGGCATGACGTTGCCGCTGTAGGCAACCAGGCTCGCGGTTGCGACCGAGGGCACCCAATGGTGCACGGAATCGACCATGCCCGGAGCCGACGTCAGGTTGGAAATGATGGTGTCGTCGTAGTTGACGCCATAGGTCACGATGGGCCATCCGTAGTTACTGCCCGACGTGATGAGGTTGAGTTCGTCACCGCCTTTCGGCCCTTGCTCGATGGACCAAAGCTGGCCGTCGCCGGCGTTGCCGATGATGCCCTGCGGGTTGCGGTGGCCGTAGCTGTGGATTTCGGGAAGGGCGTCGTCGCGGCCGACGAAGGGATTGTCTTCGGGAATGCTGCCATCGTCGCGGATGCGAATGATCTTGCCGCCGTCGTCGAGGAGATTCTGGGCGCGCTCCATCTGAAAGCGGTCGCCGATCGTCAGATAGAGCAGTCCATCCGGACCGAAGGCGAGGCGACCGCCGATCTGGTCGGTCGCCTTGATCGCGGGCCTGCTTTCGAAAATTACCTTTTTGTCCTCAAGCGCCTTGCCCTCGAGACGCGCCCGGACGATGCGAATGGTCGAGCCGTCGGGCCCGTTGTGCATCAACGAGAGAAAGATGCGGCGGGTGTTCGGAAAATCCGGGTCGATCAAGACGTCGAGAAGGCCCGAATGTCCGCCGACGGCAACTTCGGGGACGCCCGCGATCGGCTCATCCAGCAGGTGATCGCCTTCGACGAGACGAAGCCGTCCGGGACGTTCCGTCACCAGCGCCCGCCCATCAGGGAGAAACGCGATTGCCCAGGGCATATCCAGCTGTTTCAAAACCAGCGGCCGCAATTCGAATGGTAAGTCGCGCTCGTCGACGTATTCGGGCGGGGCAATCGCCGAAGATGACTGTGGTTCGCCGACGGAGACTTCGGCGCCGGCATCGCTGGGAAGGAGAAGGGAAAGACCTGAAATGAGGATACTGGCGAGGCCACTTTTAAGAGCAGAACGGACATTCGCGCCCGATGTGATCTGGTTCAAGTTTGCCTCCAGCCGCGGTCACCACAGCGATTGTTTCAGTTTGGTGACACTATTCGAAAACGTGGCGTCAGCAAGCCCGCGAAATGAATATTCAGACAACCGAACGGGTTATGGCGGCCGGCATATGCCGACCGTTCGCAATTGCACAGAAGCGTATGGCAAAAGTCACACTGCCCAGCGGTGAGGCAGCATGATGCTTATTCAATTTGCAAAAGCGTGCATTGAATGAGTGTCCGGACAGGAATGCCGGACGCCGGAGACTTTTACTTATCGCGCGGTGAATGCCGTCACGATGTTGCGTCGCGCCAAAGACTGAGGAGCGCGAGGCTCAGGCGCTCACTTTTTCGCAAACCGACTCGAGCTCGGTCTGTACCGCCGAAGCAACATCAGAAAATGCGTAGGGGAAGAGCGTTGAAATCGCGCCGCTTTGAAACATGGCGTCGACGCGGGCGGCCTCAGCCATCATCTCGGCGATGTCCTCAGGGGTATCAATCCAAAGATTGGGTTCGACGCTGGGCCGTACCATCAACTTGAGCGACATCACGCAAAACTTTCTCTGTCCGAATTCCTGCGGCCAACACGCGGCCAAGGCTGAACGTATGCGATCATCACCATCCATGACGTTAACGGGAAAATGCTGTCTTATCCTGTGCTTAATGAGGCATGAAAGAGATTGCTAAACTCGGATCTACCGCTTTGGACCGAGGGAACGATGGCCGCGACTGCACCGCTAAAAACGCCGCTCACGGGCGCGAATTCCGATCGGATTGCGCGGCTTCGCCGGTGAGATGCGCCAGCAGTTGCTCGCGAAGATCGTCGGGTCCGGCCTGTACGGCCGCCAGGATGTCGCCGAGCGTTCTCCGGAGCCCATGCAACTGATCGAGCAGATGCAACGCCACGGAGATGCCCTCGTCGTTGACCCCGATACCGCCCTTGAGGTCCGTTATGAGGAGAGCGCGCGCGATGTCGATATCGGTAAACTCCGCCCGACCTTCCTGATCCGCAGGAACGAGCCAGCCGGCTGTCACCCATTCCTTTACGACATTGTCTTCGAGACGGGCACGAATAAGAAACTCGCGATACTGCATCTCATGCCTCCGTGCCGTGATGGGCCGCGCCCGTGCCTTGCTGCCATTCCGAGACAAGCCTCTCGAGCTCGGCGTCGGGCTTCTCGGGCAGCATGAGCTTTAAAGTGACGTACTCGTCTCCGGGCGCGGCGTCGGCGCGCTTGATCCCCTTGCCCTTGAGACGAAGCGTGCGGCCGCTGTTCGACCATTTCGGCACCGTCATCGTCACCGTGCCGTCAATCGTCGGAACGGTGATCTTGCCGCCGAGCACAGCATCGGCAAGCGGCAACTGCAGCTCGACGTGAATGTCCTCGCCCTTGCGGGTGAACATGGGGTGCGGCCGGATCTCGACTTCGACGAGTGCGTCGCCCGGCGTGCCGCCGTTTAGTCCTGCTGCGCCCTTTCCACGCAATCGCAACGTCTGCCCGTCGCGCGTCCCGGCCGGAATTGACACATCGAGCACCGAGCCATCCGGTAGCGTCACCTGGCGGTTCGCGCCGTTGACGGCATCGAGAAAATCGAGCACCAGGTGGTAATGGGCATCCTGGCCGCGCATGCGGACGTTGCCGCGGGAGGCCGAGGCCCGGCGGAACATCGCGGAGAAGAGTTCGTCGTCTCCCGAGAAATCGGAATATCCGCCCGCGTTCGCGTAAGGATCGGCATCGCCGCCGGCGTAGTTGCGATAATAGTCCCGTTTTGGCGTTTCGGCGCCCGACGCATCGATCTCGCCCTTGTCGAAGCGTGCGCGCTTGTCCGCGTCGCCGACGAGATCATAGGCTGCCGAAACCTTTTTAAACTCCTCCTCGGCGACCTTGTTGCCGGGATTGAGATCCGGATGCAGTTTTTTCGCAAGCTTGCGATAGGCCTTTTGAATGTCGTCCTGCGAGGCGTTGCGGTCTACACCGAGGACTTTGTATGGATCGTCACTCAACAGGCGTGCTCCATTCATTCCAAGCCGCGAGGCGGGGCGGCTCCGTTCAAAAATAGACTGACACGGGCACCTTGAAAACCGCTTTGAAAGAGAGCACTGGAATTGATGCGAGGGCGCCGGGTCCGTGCAGGATGGAATCGGCCCGCGGATAAAGTTAAACAGGAACGGTCAACGTCCGAGATTTGTCCGGACGCACGCGCCGTGGCGTTCAAACCTTGGCGTTCAAACGCTCCAGTCGAAAGAGACGTGGCTTCGGCCGCATTGCACCTGAAGGATAGTTCGCTGGCCAAGATTATTTCTATTGTCGCGTTGGGCGTGCTCATGCTCCAGACAACGCCAGTCGGCGCCGAGCCGGATGTCCACACGGCAAAATTCTGGCTGTCGCACTGCCAGAAATCGGACATGGCGTGCATCGGATATCTGCAAGCCCTGCTCGATATCAATAATCTCGAGCGGGAAAATGGAATTCAGGTGCAATGGTGCGCGCCGGAAATCGTAAAACTCGAAGATTTGCGATTAATCATCGTGCGCAAGCTCAAGGCGGAGCCGGATAGCCTGTCGTCACCGTTCGTGACGGTCGCGACCAACGCCCTGATCTCCGCGTATCCCTGTCTCGAAGATCTGGCCAAATGATCGGAGGCGGCGGCATCGGTATGCCGCGCCGGTCCGCCAACTACTTCTTCTCGAGAAGAATTTGGGTGCGCGACTTGATCGTGGATTGAACCGCCTCGGCCATCTTCTGCAGGAACCAAGGAAGCACGACTTCAATGCGGACGCTGTCGTCCTCGACGTCGGCGGTGCCTTGCGCCGTCTGGCCGAGCGCGGTGAAGCGAAACGCGAGCCGGTTGTCGGTCCATGTTTCTTCGTCGATTTTCAGAATTGGCAGGCTTGACGACGCCGATCCGAGTCCCGACTTCAGGCGGCGCATTGCCTCGTCCCTGCCGAGACTGTGCGGAATGGTAACCAAAACAGGTTTCGTCATCGTCGGCTCCTGACGCATGCTTCGCTCACATTAGCGGAACTCGTGCGCTCCTGTCGCGGTTCGCGGCAGCGCGAGGCGTTCGAAGCCGGCCCGGTCACCGTGGTTGGGGAGGCGTTTACTGTGACCGGAGCTTTCACGGGCCTTTCCGGCGCATTTCATCTAGGAGGCGGGGAACGGGCCGGGGGTTCGCTCGTTTTGTAGTCCGGTGGCGGTGGCGTAGGCAGATACCGTGAACTCCCGTTCGATCGTAGCCCTAATCCTCTATGTCACGGTCATGACCGGCATAACGGCGGTCATTGCGAAGCTTGGCGCCGCGATGGCTCGTCAGGCGGCGGGCACTCTTTTGCTGGCGGAAAGACCCGACCCACCGGTCTCGCGGGTCGAAAGAGGGCTTGAGGCGCAGGCGCGCGTCACGGACTGGGAGCCGGTGAGCCACGTCGTCGAACTTCACGCTTATTCGCCCTCCGAAGTTTCCGCTGTCGTCCTCGCGAGCGCGATGGATAAGGCTGAAGACGTAGACCTGTCCAATAAGGTGCGGCCGCGGTCCCCGGCGGCCCCGGCCGTGGCTGCGAAAGCCACCAAACCGCGGGTGGCAGGGTGGATCAGGCGGGCGGTCCGCGTGCCGGTTCATCCGGGCGCCGTTTCCGAATCGACCGCGCAACTCATCCAGCGGCACCTTAGGGCTGAGATGTAGGACCGTTTAATCCGTGTTTTGAACGGGCTGAACACGCCAGTTGATGCGGGCGCGTCACAACCTGATTAAAATCAAACGGCAACCCTATAAGCGGACTTGCCCATTTATCCCCAAATCAGATTGTTTACGTATGCCGACGGCAGCAGACGTGCCGCGTAGTTGTTGCTCCCGGATTTACGGGATGACTTCTCCCCCGAAGTCAAAATCGGCTGAGGCAGAACACACGCCGTCCCCAATAGCGGTTCTGTCAGGGCGATAAGCTCAAAAGAGAGCGGCCGAAAGCGCCGCTCTCTTTTCGTTTGCGCTGCATCTTGAAGCGGCGCGAGTCCGCCGTCATCGCTGCTGCTCACCCGCCGCCGGTTTGCAAATGATCTCGACCTGAGCACAGGTGGCCTCCCGGACATCGATCAGAGGTTTGCAATTGGGCGGCGCTTCGCTTTTTCCCTGCTTGGCACATTTGTCGGCGTCGGCGGTGGCATCCTTGCAGAGCTGGCGCATGTCCTCGCAACCCTGCTCCGCCATCGCCGGTGCTGCGAGGTTCAAGATCAGTGCCGTCAGCGCGACGCGCATCAGGCGGATGCCGCACTTGCGCGGATTGTTCGGCAAAACATCGAAATAGAAGTCTTTGCTCATCTCGATCCTAATGGCGCGGCCTTCCGAAAATCCACTGCGGATATGAGCGGATGAAAATTCGTAGCTGGTCGCTCTGAATTTCGCCTCATGAAAATCAAACAGTGCATAACTTGTGCGACATCTTCACTTGCCGCAATCGAAGCTGGAGAGTGGGCGTGGGCGCGGCGACGGGGGACAGCCACATGATGCGAGACATTGGGCTGATGTATATCGAGGGTGAAGTCAAAGCCGGTCAGATGACGGGACGCACCGTGCTGGTCATCGAGACGTCGCGCGAGATCGACCCCGGACAGCCGGGATATTCGGCGACGGATCTTCGGCGGCTCGTGTCGGCGGCATCGGCGGAGTGGGAACGCAGCTTCGGTCCTGCTGACATCATCCGCCTCGACTATCAGCCGGCATTCGACCGCGCCTCGACCTCGGAGAAGCGCAGCTTCAGAGCCTGACGCGGTTCGCGACGTCACGATGATTGCGCTGAACGCCAGTGCCCGGTGAGGGCCTACTTGGCTTTTTTCGAAACCTTGCGGTTTGTAAAGCGGGCGTTGCCGAGACCGGTTCCGATCGTCAGAATTCCCCAACGCAGACGGTCCTTCATGTAGGGCAATTCGCTCAAGCCTTGCACAACGGCATCGTTGTGGATCACGACCATTGTCTCGCTGTCGCCGATCTGGCTGATGTGTTCGCGGATGATCTGGGGAAGATTGAAGCGGCTGCTTTCCCAATTTCCGGGCAGGTTCTGCCCGCCGCGATCAATCGAGCCGTCGTCCTTGATGATGCCCGGACAACCGATCCCGATCACGGGCGCCAGTTCGATCTTGTTCTTGCGCGCCCAGGCGAGCAGATCTTGCAGCATTTCCGTCAACCGGTCGGTGGCGCCCTCGCGGTTGACCTCTTCGTCGCCGTGACGCCAGAGGTCTGATTTCACCACCTTCGCCTTGGCAAGCTCGGCGGATTTGCCGAGGTTCAGCTCGACGATGCCGGTGCGGAAATTCGTTCCGCCGATATCGACGGCAAGAATGCCGTCATGGCCCTTGAGCATCCACGGCGGCAGCAGGTGGGCCGCGCCGACAAGCCCGGCCTCGTCGGGGTCGTTGCGAATGAGCTCCAGGTCGATATCGATGTCCTCGGCGCGAAGAAGAAGCCCGGCGCGCGCCACCGCCAGCTCGCCGATGCGGCTGCCGCGAAATCCGCCGCCGATCGAAATGCATTCCGTATCGCGCCATTCCTTCGAGCGCAGATATCTGCGAATGACGAACGCGAGCTGCTGCGCGAAGTCTTCGATTGCGCTGAGGACGAGACTCGCCGCTTCCGGATCGCCCGTCGCGAGCAGTTCCGCGAGTTTTTTCTTGCTTAGTTCTTCGGTCGGCTTGTCGCCGAAGGGATCTTCCCCAAGGTCCTTGAGCGGCTTCCGCCACTTCTCAACATATTCAAAGAACGCGGCTCTGCTGGCCTTATCGCCGATGAAGCCGTCCTGGTCTTCGATCTCGATGTTGTAGCTGTCGACTGTGACGCTCGGCAGGATGTCGGCCCCGTGGCCTGGAAGGTCGGCCTGGGTTGAGTTTTCGTCTTTCGCCATCAGGTTTCCCGCTCAGTTCTGCACCAAACGGTTAGAAACGCCTGAGACCGCGCTTTGGCTGCGCCGGAAGCTAATTTTATTCACGGCGATGGAGCCAACGCCTCAAGACCAAGCAATGACGCGCGAGCGCCGCTGCGTTCAACGCGCTCGTCAGACGACCTCGAGTGGCGGCGACATCGGCCAGCCGGCTTCGACATACTTCTGGAACCAGATGGTGAATGCCTCAGGGGCCGCCGCAATTTCGGCGCGTATCGCATCGGGCGCCAACCAGTTGAAGCCATCGCATTCGTCAGGGTTAGGTGCGATCGGGCCGTCGTAAGCACCGCGAAAAAGATGAACCAGCTCGTGCTCGATCAGTCCGTCGTCGAGATCGGCGCGATAGAGAAAAGTTCCGATTGGCGCCAGCGTGCAGGAAAAGCCCATCTCTTCGCCGAGGCGGCGCAGCGCGGCCTCGCCGCTTCGCTCGCCCGGGCGAGGATGTCCGCAGCACGAATTGGTCCAGAGCCCGCCCGAATGATATTTGCCGATTTGGCGGCGTTGAAGCAGGAGCCGTCCGGTGCGGTCCCAAATCAAAACGGAGAATGCCCGGTGCAGGTCGCCGCGCCGGTGCGTCTCGAGTTTTTCCGCTATGCCGATTTCGTTGTCGTCACGATCGACGAGAACGATGTCTTCGTGAAGCATGGACCCAAAATTCCCCCGGACGCCACCCGGGGCGACCTTAACACAACAAAGCGAACGAGAAGCCGTTTAATGACCGGAATGCGGGTCTTTTTGTCGCCCGCATCATGGCCTTAGGGACCGACACTTGCCTCGGTTTGCCGTAAAAGCGGATCTCAGCGGCGATAGAAATTCATCATGCGGACGAAAGTGCGGTGAATGTCCTCGGCGGCATGATCAAAGACGTCGAGCGGCATGCGCACGACGTCCTGTCCGGCCATCGTCCACGGCAGTCGCATGAGAAACCGATGCATCGGGCGCTTGCGCCAATCGGCGAGTAGTGCGCGCTCAAGGGGCTCCTGCAACGTGATGAGAAGCTCATGGCTGCCGGACCCGCGAATTTCGGCCCACACGATGTCGATTTGCTTGATCGATCGCCAAGAGATGATGCCGAGGCCGTCGGCGAAGATGCCGTACTGGCTTGCGCCGATGCGCGGTTTGCCGGTCTCGAGCAGCGGAAAGTTATGATAGGCGTAGCCGAAAGCGACGAGCGACAGTGCGATCAACGGAAAGTTGTCGAGTTTGTATCCTGCCGTCGCGAGCCCGGCCGCGACGACGGCCACAACGTAAACAGGAAACTGAAGCTCCTCGCGCTCATAGGCGACCGAGTAGCCATACGGATGATCGAAGCTCAAGGTCGTCGCGCTTTCCATGAGAACCGGACATAGGTTTTAAACAAAGAGCGTGCCACATCGCGGACGGCCTTTAGGGCGCTGATGTTCCTTATATAAATGAAGCGTAGGCAACGCATCGACGAGTTTCCTGCCCAAGCTGTGAGCGATCCGGTCCGTGAATGCCGATATTTGCAGCAGGGGCTGACGGCGCAAACCGACGCGTTGCGTATTTACAGGTTGCGTATTTCCAGGAGGGATGCTTCGCATACGTAGTTGCCACCGTTGCGACCCCGGACGGGCGACGTTACTATTAACGCGTCCGATTCCGCTTCGGCGAAGAGATCACATGCGCCGTTACGTCAGTTTCCTGATCGGCCTCGCGTTCGTCGTGCGCAGCTTGTTGCCCGTCGGCTTCATGCTTGCCGTAACGTCTGCGAACGGCGCTGACGTCGGCATCGTGATCTGCACCGGTCACGGTCCGCTGATGGTCGACGACACCGGCGCGCCGTTGCCGAAGAACGCGCCTTTGTCGGGGAAGGACATTTGTCCTTATGCGCTGGTTGGCGTCGTCAATGTCGACCATGACACGCCGCATTTGCTCTCCCGAACCGTCGGCTATGCCGCGCTGACGTTCCGGATAACGCGCGAGCTTTTTTACGCCACCCCAACAGATGGTGCGCAATCGGCGCGCGGTCCGCCTGCCGTCCTGATCTGAGTTTGTCGCGTTCAAGCGCGATCGCCGTGGAGACCGAGCAGGTCGCGGCCTCGCATCTTCGCAGCTTCAGTTCAGTTTAGGTTATCGGAAATGCTCATCCAGGCGGATCGTTTCAAGGCCGGGCCGCGCATCACGCGCAAGCTCCACGTCACCTCTCGCATCAGCACCTTTGCCGTGCTCGCCATCGCGTCTCTCGCAGGGGCTGGTCAAACGGTTCAAGCGCAGGAGACGCAGTCACAAAACAGCATCAGCCTTCCCGATGTGACCGTTCAGCAGCAATCGCAAAAACCGCCGCAGGCGGTTGCGCAGACGCCATCGACGGCCGTTAAAAGGAAGGTCGCCGCGAAGAAATCCGCGCCGCCGTCTCCGAAACCCGTTGCCGCGCCGTCGGAAGTCGCGAGTGGAGCGTCGACCTTGCCAGGGGGCAATCGCTCGCCGTCGCCGACAGCCGGAAATCCGGGCGCGCCTTCGAGTTCCGTGGCCGCCGTTTCAGGCGCTTCCGGCGCCGGAGCGCAGACCGCGACGGGCGTCGACATGAGCCGGTACGCCAACACGCCTGTCTTTTCCGTCACCGACATCCTGCACGACGTGCCGGGTGTTTCGCTGAAGCAGGGCAACGGTCCGCGCGATATGGGTATCTCGATCCGCGGTTCGAATGCACGCAACGGCTTCGCCATTCGCAACATCGTCATTCTCGACGATGGCTTCCCCGTGACGCAGCCGGACGGTCTATCGCGAAGCGACCTGATCGATCCGCATGCCTATTCGGGTGTGGACGTGTGGCGGGGACCGTCGTCGGCGTTGTTTGGAAATTATGCCACGGGCGGCGCGATCAACTTCCGCACATGGCCGGGCGGCGTGATCGATGGCGTCGAATACGGCGTCGACGTCGGAAGCTTCAACTACCTCAACAACTACGTCATCGGGGGCAAGAAGGGGGAGAACTGGGAAGCCTCGGTTTTTTCGAGCGATGTCCGGGGCGACGGCTATTACGGCTACAGCGAGTTCAATACCCAAACCGTCAATGCGCTCATCACCTATCAGCCATCGATGACGGATACGTTCACGTTCAAGTTCATCAACAACAACATCTATACGGAATTGCCGTTCCGGATGTCGCTGAACGAGTTCAATGCAAATCCGTATCAGAAAGGTTGCAAAACGTTTGCAACCGCAGCGCCCGGCTGCGCGAAGTTTAGCTTTATGGGCGTCAATCAGACGGCGGAGGAGGCCGGTGCAAACCGCGACGATCGGCGAACGATCGGCGGCGTGCGCTGGGATCACGAATTCAGCGCCTCGACGACGGGCCAAGTGCAGGTCGTCATCGACGATCGCAACATCAGTCAGCCGACCGGAACGACAAGCGCGATCGGCGATTACCTGTCCTACAACGTCAGTGCGGGAATTTCGAACACCGCGACATTCGCCGGACTTCCGATGCGCTCCTACCTTGGGGCCTTCTGGAATTACCTGCCGGTCGACTCCCAGACCATTCTTCTTGCTCCACGCGGAAGCGTGCTGAACGATCGCCTGCAGTCGGATCAAATCGGCTCGACGGAGAACTTTGGGGCGCGGGCGCGCCATGAGGTCAAGCTCACGGACGACGTCGCCGTTGTCGCTGGCGCAACGGTCGAACGCACATCGCTGGATGGTACGCAGCGGAGCTACAATGCGGGCGGCGCGATTACGCAGACTGTCAGCGTCGGGCGCGAGATAACCAATATCGCGCCGGAAGTGGGGCTGCTCTACACGCCGAACGATCAATGGCAGCTTCGCGCCCGCGTCGGCACGGGTTACGGAACGCCGCAATTCTCAAATCTTTTTGTCGATCCAGACGGGAATGCCGGCAATAACACCGACCTCAAGACGCAATCGAACATCGGGTATGATCTCGGAGCCGATTGGACGCCCGTCAAAGGCGTCATGTTGAGCGTTACCGGCTTTTATGAGTTCTTCACGAACGAGATCGTATCGCAGGCGCCGCTGATCCCTGGAAGATCGAACTTCAGCTATAATGCGCCGGCTTCGGAGCACCGCGGCATCGAGGCGGTCGCAAATGTTGCCCTGACCGATAGCGTGCGACTGACGGCGGCCTATCTCTACAACAATCAGATCTATACCGATTACGATGAATTCGTGGCCGGTGCCGCGAACACTGCCAACCGGGCCGGGAACAAAATCCCCGGTGTCTCGTCCAATGAACTGACGGCGCGATTGAGCTACGACAAGCCGTCGGGATTTTACAAAGGCGTCGGCGCCTACGTCGAATACCAGTGGCATGACGGCTTCTACATGGAAAACGCCAATCTGCTTTGGGCTCCCGGATACGAGACGGTCGACGTCAACGTCCATTACGAACGGACGCTGAATTGGGGGCCGATTAAATCGTTCATGGCGTATTTCGAAGTCCGCAACGTCCTCGACGAGGTCTACATCGCCTCCGCAAACAACATCGCTGACAGGGACGGATCGACGGCTGATAGTTTGTCCGGAACGACAGGTTCCATCTATGCCGGTGCGCCGAGAACCTATTACGGCGGCATGAAAGTGAGGTTCTGAGTGATGCGTACATATATCATGTCGGTGGCGCTGCTTTTGCTCGCCGCGCCGGTCACACTGTCAAACTTGGCGCGGGCTCACGACGGTGCTTCTCACCATCATGAAACGGCGGCGGCGTGCCAGTCTTCGGCGCTCGCCTGCGCGAGCGTCGCAACGGCGGCGTTTGCTCCGGATGGGAAGCTCTGGCTGACGTGGTCAGCGGGCGGGCGCATTTCGGTCGCAAGCTCGACCGATCTCGGGAAAACGTTTTCGACGCCAATAACGCTGCTTGCAACGAAGCTGCCGCTCGATGACGGACCGGATGCTCGGCCGAAAATCGCCTTTGGCCCCAACGATCGTGTCGCGCTCAGCTATGCGGCGCGCGATGAAAAATACAACGGCCACGCCTTCCTCGCGCGATCGTCGGACGGCGGCAAAACTTTTTCCGAGCCTCAACCGATTACCACCGGCTCGCCGAGCCAGCGCTTCGAAACGGCGGCGTTCGATCCTAATGGTCGTGTGTTCGCAGCCTGGATCGACAAGCGAAATATTGCCGCCGCAAAGAAGGCTGGCAAAAAGTACGCGGGTGCGGCGCTTGCTTACGCGTGGGACGACAAGCCGGGCGGCTCGCTCGACGCAGCAGCTATCGCGCGAGACAATTCCTGCGAGTGCTGCCGCATCGCGGTCGCGTTTACAGGCTCCGGCAAGCCGGTCGTCATGTTCCGCAACATTTTCGACGGTGGCATTCGCGATCACGCGACGATCACGTTCTCGGATACCGGAAAGCCCGGACCGCTCTACCGCGTCAGCGACGACGATGCGAAGATCGACGCGTGTCCGCATCAGGGGCCGAGCCTTGCGATCGGCAGCGACGGCACCTATCACGCAACGTGGTTCGCGCTCGGCCGAAAGCTCAAGGGCGTCTACTACGCGCACTCGGAGGATGGCGGTAAGACGTTCTCGGAGCCGATGCGTATCGGCGACGCGAATGCCCAGATCTCCCGGCCTTACGTTTTGGCGGCGGGCGGCGCGGTTTACCTCGCCTACAAATCGTTCGACGGTGAGAAAACAAGCATCGAGCTGATGACGTCGCACGACGCGGGACGTACCTGGAGCAAGCCGCGAACCGTTGCGGCGACGGCTAACGCATCCGATCATCCGCTGCTCGTTGCGCATCAGACGGCCGTCTACCTGTCATGGCTGACGCTCAAAGAGGGATATCGCCTGATACCTCTGGAGCCGCAGTCATGAGCGCCATCGTGCGATGCGTTGCGACTGTTCTGATGCTCGTCTGTTTCGCGTGCGGTCCGGCCAACGCCGAGCCGCCGCGCACGTTCGACGATGCAAGCTGGCAGGCGCTTCTCAATTCGCACAAGGGCCAGCCGGTCATCGTGCACTTCTGGGGATTTTCCTGCGGCAACTGCATGGTCGAGCTGGCCGGCTGGGGGAAATTTGCGCGCGAGAATCCCGGTATGGCGATCGCGTTCGTGAACTGGGATCGCCATGGCGCCGATCCACGCCGGATCGAAAAAGCGCTAGCGAAATCCGGGCTTGGCGGCGTTGAAAGCTACACGCTCGCGAACGGGTTTGAAGAGAAGCTGCGCTTCGCCGTCGATCACGACTGGATGGGCGAGCTGCCCTACACACGTCTCATCGAACGGGACGGCACGGCCAAGTCGTTTTCCGGCACCGCCGACTTCGAGAGCCTGTCGCAATGGCTCGGCACGGCTCGGCACAGCCAACGGTAGCGCGAAACGTAATCCTCTCCGCGCATTCGTTGCCTCTCAAGAATATTGTTTGCGATCTTGTCAACGGCTGTATTGCCGCAGATGATTATGCGCAACCGATTCGTGTGCGTGGAGGCTCAAACCGAGAGGAAGACATGGATATTGATCTCCAGTCACTGATCATCTGGCTGCTCATCGGCGCTATTGCCGGTTGGCTCGCCGGACAAATCATGAAAGGCGGAGGATTTGGTCTCGTCGGCGATATTATCGTCGGCATCGTCGGAGCGTTTATCGCCGGCGTATTATTCCCACGGCTAGGCTTTGCGTTTGGAAATCCGCTCGTTGGGTCGATTATCGCGGCGGTTGTCGGCGCATGTCTATTGCTTTTCATTCTGCGACTGGTTCGACGTGGCCCATAGGCCGACGCCGATCCGAATGAATATGTTTTGACGCAACATGAAGCCGGCTGCTCGCTGCAGCCGGTTGACGCTTCGAGTTAAGGACTTGCTTATCGGCTAGCTACCCGATTTACGCGCGCGAGATCATCTCTCGGGTTACGCGCGCGAGATCATCTCTCGGGGCTTTGACTGAAGCAGGTCTTCCGCATCGTGCATCAGCCGCTCGATGATGTCGGCCGCCGGTTCGATCGATCGTATGAGGCCGACCACCTCGCCCACGAACGTGTTGCTCTTCTCGGGATCGCCCTCGATCCAGCCGGCGCGGTATTTCGCGGCTTCCTGATCGGCGACGATAGCCAACTCGCTTTCTCGACCATGCCAGCGGCGAATGAATTCGTTCACGAGCACGCGGGCGCTGTATTGTTTCGGCCAATCGAGCTTGCGCGCCAGATCCATCGTCTGCGAACGGATGGTATCGTCGCCCGTCGAATTCAGCGCTGCGTCGTGCATCCCTTTGCTGACGTTTGCTTCCTCGGACGCCCAGAGTCGCGATCCGACCATGACGCCATCGGCGCCGAGCATGAACGCGGCCGCGACCGTCCGGCCGTCTCCAATTCCTCCGGCCGCGCAAAGAACTGTCTCGGGGTATTCCTTTGCAATCAGGTCCGCGACTTCGGGGACGATGGACAGCGTTCCGCGGCTTTGGCCGTGACCGCCCGCTTCGGCGCCCTGGGCAACGATGATGTCGGCGCCACACGCCATCGCATGTGCCGCGTCGCGCCGCGTCTGTACCTGGCAGATGAGTGTCACGCCCTGGTCCTTGATGCGCTTGGCGAAGGGCTCAGGATTTCCGAACGACAGGATGATGGCTTTCGGCTTGTTCGACAGCGCTTGATCGAGAAGCGCCGGCTGCTTGGCGAGCGACCAGGTGATGAATCCGCAGCCGACCGGCTGGTTGCCGGCGGCGCGAAATTCCTGCGCGACCCAGTCCGCATCGCCATATCCACCGCCGATCAGGCCGAGACCGCCGGCTGCGGAGACCGCCGCCGCAAGGCGCCCGCCCGCTGCCCATGCCATAGGTGCGCAGATGATTGGATGCCGTAGTCCCAGCCGTTCCGTTAGTCGTGTCTTCAGCACTTCCGCGTCCCCTTTCAAGGCGGCCCTAGCTTAGGAAGGGCCGCAACTCGCGCAATAAAGAATTCCTGTTCGATAGAATGTCCGCCAACGTCCATTCATCGAGTTCTGCAAGGAAGGCGTCGAGGGCACGCCTCAGTGCGTGCCGCAGGCGGCAGCTTTGCGTGATGCGGCACATGTTGGACCCGCCGAAACATTCGACGATCTGGAAGTCCTCTTCGACGATGCGCAACACCTCGCCGATCGTCATGTTTTCGGCTGGTTTTCCGAGACGGAGGCCACCGCCGCGGCCGCGCAACGTCTTAACGAAGCCGTGCTTCGCAAGCTTGTTGACGACTTTCATCAGGTGGTTTTCCGAGATCGCGTAGACCTTCGCGATTTCCTGGATCGTCGCCAAGCGGTCCTCCCGCGCGCCGAGGTACATGAGTACGCGGAGCGCATAATCGGAATGGACTGTTAGCCGCATCGAAGGGTCCGCCAAACGGTTGCCGCGAAGGGGCAAAGCATCATAAGGTGCAAAATCAGTACATCTTAAGCCGTTCAACGGCAAGAGCTTCCGCCATGTCGTATCATCCGCCGCATCCGAAGGCTCCGGGTCTTTCCGTCGGGATCGACGAGGCCATGGTTGCGGAGCTTGTGAACCGCTTCTACGCCGAGGTACGGCAAGACGAATTGCTCGGACCCATCTTCAATTCGCGCATCGAAGATTGGGATGAACACTTGGCGAAGCTCTGCGCGTTCTGGTCATCGGTCGTTTTGATGTCGGGCCGCTACAAGGGGCAGCCTATGCCTGCCCATATCGCGATTGCCGAAATCAGCGACGAGCATTTCATGCGCTGGCTCGAGCTTTTTGCCGAAACCGCGAACGTGGTCTGCCCGCCGGAAGCGGCGGCGTTGTTCGTCGACCGTTCGCAACGGATCGCGCAGTCGCTTCGTCTCGGCATCGCCGCGAGCAAGGGCATCATCGCCTAGACGCTGGCTTCGTCTTTGGCTCGCTTACGCTAAACGCTCGCTTCAGCATGGATTTTCCGCTGGCGCTCGCGCCCAGCGAGAAGAGGGCGGCCGATATAGCGATCAAGCTCGCCGCGCCGCAAAAGCCGCCACGGCTCAATGAGGCTGATAAAGCGCGCCTGATTCTCCGGATCGCGATAGCGGGGATCATACCGCCACAAGCGCCATGCGCTGAGATAGCGAAGCCGCATAAGACGAGCCGCTGCAAATAAGGTCCGCATGAATGGCAGGTTTCTGATCGACGCCACGACCGCACGGTGCGTCGGTCCGAAGGTTTTCCAATACCAGCTCCCAAACATCATGTCGGCAGCGCGCACCCAGAGCCTGCGCACGGTGGGCACCAGAAAGGCGATCGGAAACACGACGAGAAAGAAATGCAGGTAGACCTGACTGGCGATCAGGCAGACGACGGCGGCGATCTTCGCGAACACGGGCGCTTCATGCCATGTGCGTTGTGCAAACGTGGCGGCGGCGTGCATTTTCTCGCGCCAGCCACGGGCTTGCTTGACGGTTTTGTCGCTGACGATGACGCTTGCGGCATAGCCGAGGCCAATGCTGGCGCCCGCCGCCAGAAACCGCGACAGCCGCCGCAATCCGACGCCCTGCGCCAGGAGCTTCAGTAAGCTTCCCGCGGAGCGGGCTGCGATGTTGCGGATGAGGACGATGCCGTTGGACAGAAATCGCACAGCGGCTCCGATGGCATCCTGTCCGGTCAGAGCGTAGATTGCGATAAAGGTCACAATGAAGAGGAACGCGAAAGCTGCGTACCAGCCTTTGCCCTTTCTCATCCTTGTTCCCCACCGGCTTGCAATGCGTGATGCGCGACCTGCGCTGCGCGAAGCCCCGCCTATGCGTACCACCCCGACCGGCGAACCGGGTAGCGCGGCGCGATGGCCGTTCCGAGACTCGGGCAGGCGCGGATTGATCGGGCCTGAATTGGGTTGGCTTGAATTGGGTTTGCCTGCCGGGCGCCGTCCAGCCCCCTTTTGTTTGTGGGTGCAAAAAATTACGTCACTCCGCCGCGCATCTGTCGCTTCCAAAATCAGCCGCGGGCATTTATAGAACCGGATGGCGCGAAAACGGGACGTCCTCGACGGCGTTACGATTATTTAAATAGTTGTTTTCGTTGCGCATTGCGGGTGTAGCTCAATGGTAGAGCAGCAGCCTTCCAAGCAGTTGCCCCGCCATCGTAGCGTTCTGAAATCCTTCGCATTTCCTTGATATAGAATTTGCACGTTCGGGACAGCTTCGGGACAAGCTACGCGGAACGTTTGCGCTCGGCGGGTTTTTCCGGCTCGATATTACGCGCTACCGACAGACGCGCCCGCGCCTCTAGAATTTCGTCCTGCTGCACATGCGTATATCGCAGAGTCGATGTGATGCTCGCGTGCTCCATTGCCTCCTGAGTGAGTTTCAGATTCCCGGTGTCACGCATGAGCCGCGAGCCGAATGTGTGACGGAAATCGTGCGGTTTGAAATCGTTGATGCCCGCCGTCGCGCACGCGGCCTGGACCTTGCTGCGAAGCATGCGCGGGGTGATCGGAATCCTAGCCTTGCGATCTCGCGGGCTTTTTGAGATCGCAGTAAAGAGGCTGTTGCAGCCCTCGGGACTTTCGGCGTAGGCTCGTGCGACGATCTCCAGTTCGCGTTCCGTCATCCTGGTTGTTTTGATTTCCGGCCGGCGCTTCTTGAGTGCACGGGTCGTTATTGTTCCGCTGGCGAGATTTACGTTGTTCTTTGTTAGGCCGAGCCAGATTGCCTGCCGCTTCCCAGAGATGATGTAGAGTTCGCAGAGATCGGCGTATGCCGGATCGAGTGCATGCCAAAACTTGCGATCTTCGTCGGTCGACAGCTCGCGGACCCTTCCTGCTGGCTCTGTGCGCTTGACGCCGTCGCGGCCGCCCCAGGTAAACTGATCGAGGTCGAGCGGGACACCCCACTGTTTCTTGGCCCGCCGTAGAACGCGACGAAGCGGCTCAATGAACTGGCGGTTGACGGTTGCCGGCGTGGGCAGTTTGTCGGTTTCTCGCCATGCGTGTTGTGGTTCGTATCCCGGCAGGCGGTCCCGTTTGCGGACGAAGTTTCCGATGCGTTTAAACTTGGTGACGGGCGTCTGTGCGCGCCGCTGTGCCGCTTTTGATACATCATCAGGCGTGATAGAGACGAGCGGGGTGTCCGAACCGAGGAACCGTTGAAGCTCCGACATGCAAAGTTCTTGTTGCTGCCGTGCTTTCGGCTTCTTCGGATCATCAAGAAGCTCCGCAAGATAGCGCTCGCATGCGTCCGCGAGCGTCATCGCTTCGGAGAGCTTCCCGAGTACGGCTAATTCTCGGAAGCGAGCTTCGGCTTTGAGGGCCGCAGAACGCGTTTTCTGGCCCGTGGGGCCCTGAAATCTCTCGGGCTCGGCTTTGCCGGCAGGCTTGAGCCAGAAGTCGTAGATGAAGATCGACGAACGGTAGCTGCCGTCTTTCTTTCGGGGCCGGTAAACTGACACTGTTGGCACCTCTCAACGTATGCGAAAACGTCGGCCTTTGCGAAACGCAGGTGGCTAGCACCGGGGCGTTGGGCTTTGATCAAGCCCTTGCTGACGAGAGCGCGAACCGTTTTCGGATCGACTCCAAGGATGTTGGCGAGCGGGCCGCTGCCGATCGCACGGCGTCCCGAGAAGGCGGCATCGACGGCGGCGCGAATTTCATCCTTAGGCGAGGCGCTCGGCGGGGCCAATGTCTCGCGGTATGCGGGCAAATCCTTCACGATGGCGGCGTTGCACAATGCCGCCTTCGTGAGCGTCTTCGCTTGGAAATAAAAAATTCGTTGGTTAGCTTCGTGAAACATGGGTTCCGCACCGAGTTTGCGAGATCAACTTATCGGAACCCGCAACCCGCGCAAGCGTCGGCGCCGGGCTGTGCAAAATGGCAAAACTGAACTGCGAAATAAAAGCGAAATTACAATTCGAAATCATATGCTTGTTATTCGGTCGTCCAATTCTACGGCCTCGTAAAGTAAAGTATTTTTGTACTTTTCAGCTTTAGTCCACTTCTTAGCTGGATCGTGACAGCGATGATACGCAAGAAGATCAACAACGGCGGGCATTTTCATTATTCTGCCTATTTCCAGAATAACAATTTTCTATTTCGGGACTTGGAATCTGAGCGCGGCGTCTGTTACTCGAAAGTCACTCTTCGTTTAATTCAAGCCCCACCCATTTTCACTAGTTGACCCAGGGATCAATTGATCATAGAAAGGGCTATCCTGGGCGCTTGTCGTCTAAATGCCGGTCCGTAGAGGCCGGCATTTGTGTTTGAAGGCCTTGATCTCTGGTTCGACTATTCGGCCATGCGTGCTGGGAACCACATGAGGGGCGGTTCCTCCCGCCGCCGTTCATCTTCGACCCCAAAATAGCTCCACCGAAGCCGCCATCTTGGCGGTTTTTTTGTGCCCGAGGCACATCATGCAAAATCTTGATCCCCCGCCAATCTGGTCCACGTGGCCGGAACGACTTCCCGCGCACCCGTTGTGCGCCGATGCCTTTGCTGACGGGACTCGGCGCTTGCCGCGCGGTAGCGCACTTACCTACCACCACGTCGAGTTCAACACCGCAGGGCGCATTGGGTGGCTCAACTTCGATGTCGATCGCAGAGACTCGTTCGAGTGCTGGGATCGTGCACACCTGCCGGCTCCGAATGCCTACGTCCAGAATCCGTCGAACGGCCACGGGCACCTGCTTTATGCGATTGCAACCCCAGTCGGGCTCACCGGCTTGAGCCACGAACGACCCATCGCCTTAGCCGCCGACGTTCAGCGAGGGATGACCCGCAGGTTGGAGGCCGACGCTGCCTACGCAAACAGGATCGCCAAAAATCCGTCGAGCAAAAGGTGGCGCACCGGCTGGTTCTCCAACAGCCCTTACGAGCTTTCGTTCCTCCTTGATGCTCTCGACCGGCGCGACTTGAAGCCAGCGCTGCACCCGAGCGTAACGCAGGGCATCAGTCGGAATGTCGATGTTTTTAACTCGTTGCGCCAATTTGCGTACGCGAATGTGCGCGCAGCAAAGAAGACGGGCGATCAGATGGCGTGGATAGCCCGGTTGGTCCAGGAAGCGAGGATTGCCAATCTGCAATTTGCTGTTCCGCTCTCGCTGTCAGAGCTGAGACAGATTGCGAAATCGGTCGGGAAGTGGACGTGGCGACGCTTCGACGATGCCAAGTTCTCGAAGCTTCAAGCGGGGCGGCGTGCCATCGGTGTCGCCAAGCGTCGAAACGAGATGCGCTCCAAGATCGACGCGCTGCTGGGAGGTGTATCCTGATATGGTTGACGACCTACCTGTCTCACGACGGAGACTCCGACGTCCAAAATCCATGTCCGTCTTCATGATCGAGACTGGACGCTCCGCCCGCACAATCCGGCGTTATGTGGCCGAACCCCGCGAAGACTACGAGGCACGCTCGTTGAGCCGTACGGCGCCTTGGATGGCCGAAGGGGTTAGCCGTGCCACTTGGTATCGCCGCCTGAAGGCTGCGCGGGGGCAGGGGAAGTCGATTTGAGTCAGGCCTCTAGAATTGGCCGGTGACTCGAATTTTTTCTGCCCGGAGGAATGAAGTCCGCAGTTTCGAAGAGCCACGGGTGGCCCCCTGTGTGGCGGGAAATAGCAATTGGACGCCGATTGCGGGCGTCCGTAATCACCCGAAAGGAAAGCCGATGTCGAAGTCTGAACTTGAGAGCCTTCGCGAGAATTTCGCTGCGCTGGAAGCCGCACATGTCAAAGCCGACGCGGAGCTGGCAGTTCGCAACGCAGGAGGCAACCCCGCGCTGCTCGTGTCACACGTCGCAGCTGCTGGACGTGCCCGTCTCAATCGCAATGGGGTGGTTACTGTCGAATATCGGCGCGGAAGCGCTTGGTTGGATGGCGAGGAGTTCCTCCGCCATCTCCGGTCTGACGAAACTTTGAAGAAGGCATTCGCGCCCAATTCAACACCTTCGGCAGCTCTGAAGGCACCAGCCGCCCCAAACCCATTCCGCAAGGGCGCAAGTTTCAATCTTACCAAACAAATGGAGCTGTCGCGGAGCGATCCAGCGCTTGCCGCTCGGCTCAGAGCAGAAGCTGCAGCATCCTGATCAAACGGACCAATGGAGATTTCGATGTATGACCGTGACCCGTTAGATCAGTTACTCGAACGTCTGCCGGAACCCCACCGGCATCGCCGCATTGGGCGGAACCAAGCCCAGCTGGCTGTATTGTTTCGTGCGCTCAGCATCGGTCACACGGCCAACGCTGCAGCTGCGCTTGCAGGTCTATCGAACACGACTGTGAAACGCTGGCGCCGGACTGACCGCGAGTTCCAGAACCAGTTCGAAGCAGCACGTGCTCTTGGCCGCGAGGCACTTGCAAAACAACGCATCGCAGACAGTGCCGGCATTGCCCAATCGTCTTAGATGACGCCGCGGAAATGTACGAGCAACTTCAACCTTAGAGCTCAGCATGCGTGTCACGGCTGAATCTCAGCGGGCGGCCTGTGCTCGTCTTCTCGCGTTGGTTGCGACCGGGAAACTCCCGGAACCGGTCGGTGATCCCGCAGCATTCCCGGACGCGGAATTGCAGACGGTCCAGACTATCACGACACCGGCGCCCGAACCCGCACGGTCGACGAGATCATTGGCGAACCGGTTTGCCGACCAAACCGGCGCCGTCGTCTGGCGCGGCGCTAACTTGGCAACTTTGATACCCTAAAAAGGGGCGACGCTGACGCGGAGCCTCAAATCCTGAAATCGAGAGTCCCCATGCCCGCTACAAACCATGACGCGGCGCGCCGACGCGTGCTCGAGCTTACCGATGGTAATGAAACTGTCTTCCTTCTTCGGAACAGCTGGCATTGCCATGAGAGATACACTCCCGCTGAAGTGATAGAGGCACTCGACGCAACTGCAGGCCTCGTCGCGATGGCAGCGCGTCGGCTCGGGTGCACCGCGAACACGGTGCATAATTACATTCGGCGCCACCCTGCCGTGCGTCTCGCCTTGGAGACGATCCGCGCCGAGATCGCCGATTTCGCCATGAGCAAGGTTCTGGAATTGATCAAGGCGTGCCATGCGCCAACCATCATTTGGTACTTGTCGACTTTCGGTCAGAGTCGGGGGTATGGGCGTGTTCGCTCAAAACCGCCGCAACCGGCTCAGTCGGCCGAAAAGTTTTCTATCCAGTGGCGAGACCTCGACCTTCCGCCGGAGACTCGTCGCGCCATTGAAGAGGCGCTCGTCAAGGCGAAGGAGAAGGCAGCCTAAGGCCCGTCGAATTGGGCGCTTTTTGCTCGCCATACGCGCGCGCACGCGCGCGAGAGCTACAAACGGAAAACGGATCGGTTCTCATGTCCCGAAAAGATCGCCGGGCGTTCAGATCGAACGCCCCCAAATAACTCGCGGCCGATTCTGATAGCCGCTTTTCCGTTGCTGCGGCGGCGGAATGGTTGGGCTTGCTTCCTCTCACGTCAAGCTGTCAACGCCGGAGAGAATGTGCAGCAGATTTCCGGAGCAAAAGTGCAGCACCGACGCCAGCAAGAAGGCCCCCGATATCGGGGGCCTTCTTGCTTATGGAGCCTTATTGCTGCGCGGTTT